>Ga0208507_1000059_pt1 | contig 92929 bp, 73 predicted proteins | sample CryBogCBH12Aug01_FD_184626 | JGI IMG/M metagenome (GOLD analysis project Ga0208507, IMG submission 184626) | Freshwater microbial communities from Crystal Bog, Wisconsin, USA - CBH12Aug09.1 (SPAdes) (version 2) | ecosystem: Environmental > Aquatic > Freshwater > Lake | place: Crystal Bog...
CGGGTCCCGCCGGTCGGCCTCGGTCAGCACGGGACCCGGCGGGTCCAGGTAGGGGACACTCGACACCCCCGTGACCAGGTGGCCGCAGCCGCTGGCGCCCAGCAGGGCCGCCATGGAGAGGAGCAGGGCGCGCATGCCCCCAGGGTAGCCGCTCCCGCCTGCGGTCGCGGTCCGGACTGCGCCGCAGAACCCCGTGGGCGTCGGCAGCGGAATACTGGGATACTCGGTCCATGCCCTTTCTCTCCCGCCCCGCCATCCGCTGGACCGCCCTCACCCTGCTCTGGGCCCTGGTGGGAACGGTGCTCTGGCTGACCGCCGTGCAGGGCTTCCTGGTGGCCCTCAACCCCTTCTGCCACTTGAAGCAGCCTGGCATCGCCCACCTGACCGTGGTGAGCGTGGACCCCAACCCCGACAGCCAGGTCACGGACTACCTGACCGCCAAGAAGGGGGACGAGGAAAGGACCCTGAGCGTTCCCAAGGCCGAGGCCCGGGGCCTGCACCCCGAGGACGAGGTCTGGATCCTCGAGAGCTGGTACAGCGATGGCCTGCGGCCCACGGAGTTCCGGCTCACTCTGCTGCGCATCCTGCTGGAATACCCGGCCCTGCTGCTGCTGCCCGCCGCCTTCGGGCTCTGGCGGGTGCGCCGGGCCCGGGTGGTGGCCGAGGCCGCGCCCCCGCCGCCCATCCGGCGCACCTTCACCGATGACTTCCACCTCCGGGCCCAGCGCTTCGCCAAGCCCGGGGAAGACAAATCGGACACCCCTCCGCCGACGAACGGATAGGCCATGGACATCAAGCTCTCCCCCGACACCGAGAGGCGGCTGCACGGCGCCATCCAGCGCTTCGTGGCCGAGGAGTACGGCGAGAGCCTCGGGGAGCTGGGCGCGGGCACCTTCCTGACCTTCTGCCTCAAGGAGCTCGGCCCGGCCATCTACAACCAGGCGATCACGGATGCCCAGACCTGCCTCCAGGAGCGCGTGAGCGACCTGGAGAACATCTGCTTCGTGGAGGAGACCGGCTACTGGGACAAGAAGAAGGGTGTCCCGCGCAAGCCGGACTCCCGGCGCTGAGGTCCCATGCCCCACTGCATCCTCGAGCACTCCAGCAACCTCCTCGACACGCCGGACTGGACCGGCCTGCTGCGGGAGGTCAACCGCACCCTCGCGGCGACGGGCCTCTTCACCGAGGCCGACATCAAGAGCCGCGTGCTCCGGCACGACCTGTTCGTGATCGGCGACGGCGCTCCGGACCAGGCCTTCGTCACCCTGGACGTGCAGATCATGAGCGGCCGCACCGACGAGGTGAAGGCCCAGCTCAGCGAAGCCCTGCTCGCCACCCTGGCGGCCTGCTTCCCCCGCACCCGCGCCGGGATGCGGCTCAGCCTCACGGTCCAGATCAGCGAGCTCCACCGGCCCAGCTACCGCCGCCAGAGCGGCCCTTGAAGGGATCCCCATGGTCGATGTGATCACCCCCCGCCAGCTGGCCCTCCTCGCCATCGTGGCGAAGCACCCGGGCCTCGAGCGGGAGAAGCTCCTGGCCGTGGGTGGCCCCACGGCGGCCGCAGACCTGGCCTACCTGGAGCAGCACGACCTGCTGCGGGAGCGGGAACCGGGCCGCTACCGCGTCTCCCACTTCGGCGAGCGGGCCCTGAAGCGGGGGCTCTAGCGATGCTTGAACACTGGTTGAGCCAGCCCCACGCCGCCCCCTGGCTGCTGGTGATGTGGATCGCGGGCCTGCTGGGCGCCCTGGGGCACTGCGCGGGCATGTGCGGCCCGATCGTGGCGGCCTTCGGCCTCGCCCAGGGCCGGCAGGGCGGGCCGGCCTGGCGGCGCCACCTGGCCTTCCAGCTGGGCCGGGTCGCCACCTACGCCATCCTGGGCGCCCTCATCGGCTTCCTGGGCGGCTTCGCACGGTTGCAGACGGTGCAGGACATGCACGCCTGCTGCAAGCCCGAGGGCGCGGCGCTCATCGCCGCCCAGGCCTGGCCCTGGCAGCTCTGGGTGAAGCTGGGCATCGGCGCCCTGATGCTCCTCATGGGCCTCTTGATGCTCCTGGGACGGCGGGCCGACAGCCTCCTGGAGTTCCGCCTGCCGGCGCCCCTCCAGCGGCTCCTGGGCCGGGGCCTGGCCCTGGGCAGCCTGCCCTTCGCCCTGGGCATGCTCTGGGGCCTGCTGCCCTGCGGCCTCGTCTACATGATGCTGCTGCGGGCCCTGGACGGCGGGGACTGGAAGCTGGGCGCCGCGGGCATGGCCGCCTTCGGCCTGGGCAGCGCGCCCCTGCTCCTGGGCCTGGGCCTGGCCAGCACCCGCCTCAGCCAGGCATGGAAGGCCGTCCTGCTGCGCCTGGGGGGCCTCCTGGTGGCCCTCATGGGCGGCTACATCCTCTGGCAGGCCGTGATGCTCCTGCGGCTGCAGGCCCAGAGCTAGGCCCGGTCCCGCCCCAGGCGCATGGAGTTGCCGATGACGGAGAGGCTGGAGAGCACCATGGCGCCGGCGGCGAGGATGGGGTTCAGCACGCCGGTCATGGCCAGGGTGATGCCGAGGGTGTTGTAGAAGAAGGCCCAGAAGAGGTTCTGCTTCAGCACGCGCAGGGTGAGGGTGGCCAGGCGGAAGACGCCGTTGATCCGGGTGAGGGAGTCCCGCATGAGCACCACCGGAGCCGCGTGGGTGGCCAGGTCCGCGCCCGAGCCCATGGCGATGCCCAGGTCCGCGGCGGCCAGGGCCGGGGCGTCGTTCACGCCGTCACCCACCATGGCCACCACCTGGCCCTCGGTCTGGCAGCGGCGCACCGCCTCGGCCTTCTCCGCAGGCGACACGCCGCCCACCCAGGCGTCCACGCCCACGGCCCGGGCGATCCGCTCGGTGGTGGCGGGGGCGTCCCCCGACAGCAGGAGGGTCCGGATGCCGCGGGCGCGCAGCTCGGCGATGACCGCCGCGGCCTCGTCCCTGGGCCGGTCGCCGAAGGCCACGGCCCCGGCGGAGCGACCATCCACGGCGGCGAAGGCCACCGTCAGGCCCTCGTTCTCCCAGCCCTCGGCCTGGGCGGCCAGGGAGGCCGGCAGGAGGACGCCGGCCTCGGCCAGGAGGGCCCGGTTGCCCACCACCACGCGCCGACCCGCGACGGTGCCCAGGAGGCCCCGGCCGGGGCGCACCTCGATGTCCCCCGCGTCCAGCCGCCCGAGCCCCTGGGCCCCGGCGTGCTGCACCAGGGCGTGGGCCAGGGGGTGCTCGGAGTAGGACTCCAGGCCCGCCACCAGGTCCAGGTGCTCCAGGGCCGAGTGCCGCACCCGGAACACGCCCTCGGTGAGGGTCCCGGTCTTGTCGAGCACGAGCAGGTCCACCCGGCGGAAGGTCTCCAGCACCCGCACGTCGCGGATGATGATGCCCTGGCGGGAGGCGGCCCCGATGGCGGCGGTGGTGGCCAGGGGGGTGGCGATGCCCAGGGCGCAGGGACAGGCGATGACCAGCACGGCGATGCCCCGGAGCAGGGCCTCCGTGGCGGGATGGCCCCCCAGCAGGCAGCCGGCCACCGTGAGGGCCGCGAGGAGCAGCACCGCTGGGATGAATACCCGGGAGACCCGGTCCACGGTGCGCTCCAGGGGGCTCTTGCTGGCCAGGGCCCCCTGCACCGACTTCACGATCTGGGCCAGGGTGGAGTCCTCGCCGCAGCGGGTCACGCGGATGGCGAGCACGCCAGTGGTGTTCAGGCTGCCGCAGACGACCTCGCCCCCCACCGTCTTCGCCCGGGGGTCCGACTCGCCCGTGACCACGGACTCATCCACGCTGGAAGTGCCCTCGATGACCACCCCATCGGCGGGGATGCGCTCGCCGGGCTTCACCAGCAGCACCGTGCCCGGCTCCAGGGCCTCGATGGCCACGAAGTGGTCCTGCCCCTCCAGCCGGAGGCGGGCCTTCCGGGGCAGCAGGCGGTGCAGCAGGGCGATGGCGCGGGCGCTGCGGTCCTTGGCGCCCCGCTCCAGGGCCTTGCCGGTCAGCACCAGGGTGACCAGGGCGCAGGCGGTGTCGAAGTAGAAGTGCCGGCCACCCAGGAAGGCCTGGACGCTGCTGTAGAGGAAGGCCGCCAGCACGCCCGTGGAGATCAGGGCCTCCATGCGGAGGTGGCCGGTCTTGAGGCCGAACCAGGCGATGCGGTGGATGGGCCAGGCGGAGTAGAGCACCGCGGGCAGGGCCAGGCCCATGAGGATGAACGGCACGCCCCGCTGGGCCCAGGGCGCCACCCGCTCCCAGTAGCTGGCGTAGATGACGAGGCTGAACAGCATCACGTTCATCCACATGGACCCAGCAATGCCCAGGCGCAGCACCATGTCCTGCCACTCCCGCCGCTCGCCCTCCTGCTCGGTGCCGAACTCCGCGGCCCGGTAGCCCAGGGCCCTCACCCGGTCCGGCACGGTGCCGGGCGGCACCAGCTGGGGGCAGTAGATGACCCTGAGCAGGTCTGAGGTGAACAGCACCTCTGCCGCGACGATGCCCTCCTCCTTGCGCAGGGCGTGCTCCACCACCCAGCCGCAGGCCGCGCACCACATCCCGGAGAGCTGGTAGAGCGCCTCCTTGGTCTCGGTCCCCTCCGGCACCGCGGGGGCCTCCCCCGGCGCCTGGCCCAGCAGGCCCAGGCGCAGGCTCTCCTGGAAGAGGCTGGTCTCCCGTGGATCCCCGCCGGCCTCAAGGGCGCCGCTCTCCAGGAGGATGGCGTAGACGTTGAGGCAGCCGGTGCAGCAGAAGCGCTTCGGCTGCTCCCGGAAGGTCTGGACCTGGGGGTTCCTGTTGGCGGCGGCACCGCAGAGGTCGCAGGTCGCCCCGGCGGTCATGAATGCTGGGTCTGCTGGGGCCGGCCACGCTCGTCGAGCATCACGGGATTGGCCTTCTTGGCATAGTGGTAGGCCACGACCAGGATGGTGATGAACAGCGCGCCGATGGCGCCGAACATCGCCAGGAAGGGGCCCCCGCCCCGCTTGGTCTCGGTCATGGTTGTCACCTCTTCAGGGGCATGATGAAGGTCATTTCCTCGATGTCGGCAGCACGGGCCCCATCGGCCTTGGCCAGGATGCGGATGTGGCGGACGTCCTGACCATCCTGCACGAAGGGGGCCCGGAGTTCCACCGTCCGCTCGAAGGTCTCGCCCGGCTTGAGGACCACGGGGTTGCCAGGCAGGGCCAGCTCGGCGCCGGGAAGGCCTTCCACGGTCAGCTGCACCTGGGCGATGCGCCCGGTCCGGTTGGCCAGCTTCAGGCGGATCAGATTCGCGATGCGGCCATCCTCCAGCACCTTGAACATCACCGTGCGGTCGGGATTGATCTCCACCAGCACCGGCCGCCGCAGGGACAGGGCCAGGCCCAGGCCCCCCAGGTAGAAGGCCAGGATGACGAGGATGGCCACCCGCTTGGCGTCGCGGAAGCCCCAGCGCATGTACCAGGCCTCCCGGACTGCGGTCTTGGGTTGCTCGCCCCAGGTGTAGTGGATCAGGCCTGGCTTGCCGACCTTGCGCAGGATGTCCTCGCAGGCATCGATGCAGTCGCCGCAGTGCACGCACTCGATCTGGAACGGCGAGTCCCGGATGTCGATCTCCATCTCGCAGACCCGGACGCATTTCTTGCAGTCGATGCAGTCGCGGGCCTCGCCCTGGCCGTCCTGGTAGCTCACCAGCAGGGTGTGCTTGTCCTGCAGCATCCCCTGGATGTAGCCGTAGGGGCAGACCGAGGTGCAGAACTTCTGGCGGACCAGGGTGAGGTCCAGGAAGGTCAGGATGGTCACGGTGGCGCCGGTGATGCCGCCCACGGTGATGAGGTCGAAGTGCAGCAGGCGGCCCAGCAGGTCGCGGGGCTCCAGGAAGTAGGAGGTGAAGACGAAGGCCAGGAACACCGAGGCCGCCGCGAGGAGGCCGTAGAACAGGGCGTTGGCGACCAGCTTCCGGGTGCCGGCCGCTGCGGTCTTCAGCCGCTGCTGGGCCTGGTTCTTCGCCCAGCGCTCCAGGGACTGGCTCCACTCGCTGAAGATCATCTGCGGACAGGCGTAGCTGCAGTAGATCCGGCCGTGGATGATGGCCGAGGCCGCGATGATGAACATCAGCAGCATCAGCGCGAAGAAGATGATCGCGAACTCGCTGATCCAGAGCTCGAAGCCGGCGAAGTAGAAGCGCTGCCGGGGGATGTCGAAGCGCATCAGGTTCAGGAACGGCGCGGCCACGAAGGCCAGGAAGAAGGCCAGGTGGAAGCGCTTCCTCGTCCGATGGTAGTTGGTCTCCGCGGGAGGCAGCGGCGGCAACCGCTCGACCTTGGGTTTGGGGGCGGTCTCCGCCTGAATGCTCATTTAGTTATTGTATAGGATCTTGGGGTTCGGCGATGGAATGGATACGCACTCCGTGTAGTGCTCGAAGCGCTTCATGAGGATCGCGTGGGTGGGGCACCGGGAGGCGCACATGGCGCAGCGGATGCAGGTGCTCTCGTCCTTCAGCATGATGCCGCCCAGCTCGTCCTTGTCCTGCCGGCTCATGGCCTGGTAGTCGGCCAGGGAGAGGTCCGCGCCGGCCTCCACCAGACGACCGTGGGCATCCTCGTCGGGCAGGGTGCTGAGGCCCACCAGCTTGATGAGGTCCTCGGGGCAGACGTCCACGCAGCCGTTGCAGGCAATGCAGTGGTCCGTGTCGAAGATCGTGTTGATGTTGCAGCGCAGGCAGCGGGCGCCCTGCTGCCGGGCCGTGGCCTCGGGGTAGCTCAGCTCCACGTTCTCCACCGAGGTGGCGCGCAGCTCGCTCTCCAGGACCGGGGCGTTGCGGCGCTCCTCGCGGTGCCAGCCCTCGGCCATGGTGTAGACCGCCGGCAGCCAGCGCTTCCGCACCACCACATCGGTGCGGGTGCCGCGCAGGAAGTCGTGCATGGAGCGCGCCGCCGTGTGGGCCGAGGCGATGGCGTCGATGAAGAGGCGGGCGCCGTGGGCCACGTCGCCGCAGGCGAAGACGTCCGGAGCGGTGGTCTGGTAGGTGAGCGGATCGACCTTGATGAGGCCCCGGTTCACTTCCACGCCGTCCTCGGGCTTCAGGAAGGACAGGTCCGAGGTCTGGCCGATGGCGAAGATCACCGTGTCGGCATGGATGTCCGTCAGGTCGTTCTCGTCGAACTTGGGCTCGAAGCGGCGCTCCTCGTTGAAGACCGACAGGCACTTCACGACCCGGAGGCCCTTCAGCTTGCCGTTCTCGACGATGATCTCCTTGGGGCCGACGCGGTTGTGGAGGTGGATGCCCTCCTCGGCGCCCTCCTCGACCTCGACGTCGTCCGCGGGCATCTCTTCGCGGGACTCGAGGCAGACCACGTGGATCTCCTTGTCCCCGCTCATGCGCAGGGCGGAGCGGGCCACGTCGTAGGCCACCTTCTCGCTGTGGCCCATCTCCAGCAGGGCGTCTTCCTTGTTCAGGGCCTCGAAGGGGCGCAGCGCGGAGCGCGCCACGTCGTAGGCCACGTTGCCGCCGCCCACCACCACCACGCGGCGGCCCATGGGCAGGGGTGTGCCCTCGTTGAAGGCCTTGAGGAACTCCATGCCGTCGAAGACGCCCTCGGTCTCGCCGCCGGGCAGGCTGAGCTTCCGGCCGTTGGGCAGGCCCACGCCCAGGAAGATGGACTTGAAGCCCTGGGCGCGCAGGTCCGCGATGGTGAAGTCGCGGCCCAGCTTCATGTTGCACTTGAGCTCCACGCCCATGGACAGGATGCCCTGGATCTCGTGGCGCACCAGGTCCCGGGGCAGCCGGAACACGGGCACGCCCACGGTGAGCATGCCGCCGGGCTCGTGGTTGGCTTCGAAGACCGTGACCTTGTAGCCGATCTGGACCAGGTCGTGGGCCACGGTCATGCCGCTGACGCCGGCGCCGATGACGGCGACCTTCTCGTAGTCCCCGTGGTTGGGCGGGAGCATGCGCTGGTTGCTTCCGGCGCGGTAGCTGGCATAGTCGCCGGTCTCGGGGCCGAACTGGTCCGTGACGAAGCGCTTCAGGGCGCGGATCGCCACGGGCTCGTCCAGGGAGCCACGGCGGCAGTTGGCTTCACAGGGCGCTCCGCAGACCCGTCCGCAGATGGAGGCGAAGGGGTTGGTGGAGCGGGCGACGCGGTAGGCGTCCTCGTATCGCCCTTCGGCGATGGCCGTCACGTACCCGCACGCGTCCGTGTGCACGGGACAGGCGTGTTGGCACTTGACCATCTCGACCCAGTACTGCGAGTCGTCGGGAACCCTGTATTGCCAGCTGGCGTTATCCACGGCATCAATCCTGGTGGGGTTTGCGGAAGGCGAAGACCACGACGGTGACCACATAGATCAGGGCCAGGGTCGCCACGGTATAGCTGAGCGCCGGGCTGGTCTTGGAGACCTGGATGAACTGGCGGACCAGGGGGCCGCGGGTCTCGTGGCCCACATCCCCGTAGATCTGCAGGAACAGGTACGCGACACAGCCCAGGCCGATGACCGGGAAGGCGAACTTGAGGAAGGCCGGGGCATCCGTGCCCTTGCGCTCCGTCATCCAGCCACCGGCGTATTCCTTGAGCTCCTCCTGGCCCTTCTTCGCTTCACTCATGGCGTCCTCCTGTTTTGTCGTCGTCCTGGAATACCTGGAACTTCACGTCCTCGCCCTTGTCCGCCCAGTAGCCGTCGTGCCTGGACCGGTAGAAGAAATAGACGGCCAGGGCGAAGGACAGGAAGAAGAACAGGTAGGCGAAGTAGACGCTGGGATAGGTGTAGTCCGTGGCGGGCATGGCGCTACTTCTCGTAGTCGTTGGCCGGACGCCAGTCCTTGCTGCGGCCGAGGCTCTGCAGGTAGGCGACCAGGGCGTTGAACTCCTCCGGGTTGTTCACGATCCAGGGGTAGGGCGGCATGATGGAGCCCTTCACGAGGTCGCGGGGATTCCGGAAGTGGGTGCGGTGCCACTGGGTGTCGTACTTGCCGCCGACGCGAGCGAGATCCGGGCCCGTGCGCTTGGTGCCGAACATGTGGGGATCGTCATAGACGAACTCGTCGGGCGTCGAGATGGGGGCGTCCACGCCGCGCCAGCCGTAGCGCTTGGTGTCGGCGAGGAGGGTACGGATCTGCTGGGTGTGGCAGTACCAGCAGCCTTCCCGCACGTAGATGGCGCGGCCCTTCTTCTGCTGCTCGTTGAGGGGCACCAGCTTGCCGGTGACGCCCTTGGCGGGGTCGTGGTTCTCGAAGGGCTTTGACCAGGAGCTGTCCACCAGGGGCGGCACCACGGTGGTGAGGAGGCCCCCGATGAAGAACAGCACAAGGGAAAGTCCGATGGCCCAAAGGGCGTTGTTGTCAGCTTTTTTGAACATGATCGCTCTCCTTTCCGCGGCCTAGACGGCCGCCTCCTCAGGGTTGCCCAGGGCAGTGGCCAGAATGTTGTAGGCGAAGAGCACGATGCCCGTGAACATCATCAGCCCGGACACGAAGCGGACGATCCAGATGGGCTTGAGGGCGATGACGGTATCGATGAAGGGGATGCTCACGTTGTTCCACTGCCAGCCCTGCCAGAAGCCGCCCAGCCAGAGGGTGGTGAAGAAGCCCAGGCCGCCGATCATCAGCATCCAGTAGCTCCAGTTGGCCAGGGAGTCGGAGTGCAGGGCCTTGCCCCAGATCCTCGGCACGGCGTAGTAGGTGCCGGCGATGGCGAAGAAGCTGAAGCAGCCCAGCACAGCCATGTGGGCGTGGCCGGGGATCCAGTCGGTCTTGGAGACGATGGCGTTCACCGTGCGCAGGCTGTGCATGGGGCCCTGGAAGCAGGTGAGGAGGTAGAAGACCACGCCGGACATGAGGAACTTCAGGGGCACGCTCTCCCGGAGCTGGTGCCACTGGCCCTTCATGGTGGCGAAGAGATTGTAGACCACGGCCCACACGGGGATGAGCAGCATCAGCGAGAAGGCGATGGCGATGGTCTGCAGCCACTGGGAGATGGGCCCGTGCAGCATGTGGTGGGCGCCGGTCCAGACATAGACGAAGGCCAGGGACCAGAAGCCGACCATGGACAGCTTGTGGCTGTGGAGGGGCGTGTTGGAGGCGCGGGGGATGAAGTAGTAGGCGATGGCCAGGCCGATGGGCGTGAAGATGAGGCCCACGGCGTTGTGCACATACATCCAGTTCAGGTTGGCCTGGTTGGTGCCCGTGGCGAACAGCGTCGCGAAGTTGCCGGTCAGGTAGACGAAGGCGGTCCAGAGGATGCAGCCCATGGTGTACCAGATGGTCACGTACATGGCCTCGTACTTCCGGCTGGCCACGGTCATGAAGATGTTGATGCCGAACATGATCCAGGCGACCACGACGAGGATGTCGAGGTACCAGGGCAGCTCCGCGTATTCCCACCCCTGGTTGAGCCCGGCGAGCAGGGTCACGACGGCGCCGAGGATGATGACGTTCCAGAGGGCCGCGGTGGCGAGGCCCAGCTTCTCGCTCCAGAGCTTGACGCCGCAGAGCCGGGGGATCACGTAGTAGGCCAGCCCGATGTCCGCCGCCAGGAGCCAGCCGAAGAGCATGCCGTTCACGTGCAGGGGCCGCAGGCGGCCGTAGGTGAGCCAGGACATGGTGCCCATGAGGTCGGGCCAGACGAACTTGGCGGCGATGATCACCGCGATGATGCCCACGATGAAGAAGTAGCTGACCGAGCTGATGAGGAACCACTTGGCCGACAGGTCGTCGTGGATGACGGCCCCCTCGGGTGCGTTCGCCACCTCGGCCTTACTGAATTGCGGCTGCATGCTGGCCTCCCTTGGTCTTGGGGTTGATGCTGCGGATGAAGTTCACGAGGTCGCCGACGTCGTTGTTCGTGAGCCCGTAGTCGATCCAGGGGGGCATGGCCGTGCCCTGGACGCCGTACTGGATGGACTCGAAGAGCCGCTTGTCGTCGACGCTGTTCACAAAGAACGAGTTCCGGAGGTTCCGGGGCTTGGGCAGGATGTCCAGTGAGTTGGGTCCCTTGCCATCACCCTTGCGGCCATGGCAGCCGGCGCAGCGGTTCACGAAGAGCGCCTCACCGCGGGCGATGGACTCGGGGCTCGCGGCCACCGGGTTCGTCTCGGGAATGGCCTTGGCCTTGAGCTCCCGCCGGGGTTCCTTGGTGAAGGTGGTCTGGACGTAGCCCAGCACCGCCTTGGCCTGCTCTTCGGAGACCAGCTTGCCCCAGGCCGGCATGGAGGTGCCGCTGACGCCGTTCCGGATGGAGTTGACCAGGCGGGCCTCGGGCTTGGAGTTCATGAAGCCCGCCTTGGTGAGGTCGCGGGGATAGGGATCCAGGTGCTCGGCGATGGGCCCGTGTCCGTCGCCCTTCTCGCCGTGGCAGCGGAGGCAGAGGCCCTTGTAGATGGCCTCGCCACTGGCGGGGATGGCCTGGCCCCTGAGGGTCAGGAGGTAGGCGGTCATGGCCTTGAACTCGTCATCGGTGAACCGGAAGGCCGGCATGATCGAGTCGGGCATGGTGGACTTGGGGTTCTTGAAGTGCGCGTAGATCCAGTCCCCGTCCTTGATCTGGCCTTCGAAGGAGAGGTCCGGCGCGATGCCGCCATCCCGGTCGCCCAGCTTGTGACAGGCGGTGCAGGCGCGGTCGAGGACCAGCTTCTCACCCTGCTTCACCATCTCGGGCGGGTTGATCTTGACCGGCTTGATGGTGGCCTGGACCAGCTCGGCGCCGCCGGTGAGCTTGACCTTGAAGCGCTGGATCTCGGTCTCGGCGAAGTTGCGGCCCTTGCGGCTCTTGAGGAAGACCACCAGCGCCTTGACATCCTCTTCCTTGAGGTTGAACTTCGGCATGATCGAGGTGGCCAGGATGGACTTGGGATCGGTGATGCGGCCCCAGAGGTAGTCCAGCTTCCACTTGCGGCCCACGTCCGAGAGGTCGGGACCGATGGTGCCGTCCGAGAGGCCCTCGATGCGGTGGCAGCCGTAGCAGTTGGAGGCGAAGAAGAGCTGGCGGCCGCGGTTGACCAGGGCGGTGCCGGGGAAGTCCACGTCCGTGTGGCACTGGGCGCAGTTGGCCTGCATGTAGTCCTTGCCCTTGAGCTTGGGAGCGTGGTCCTTGCGCCAGTTGTCCTGGGTGGTGTACCCCAGCAGCGGGTCCGGCCAGTACTCGTCCTTGCCGTGGCTGTATTCAGGATCCAGGCCGCGGCCCTGCCCGTCGTGGCAGACCGTGCAGCCGAACTCGGAGAACTTGTGCCGCCGCTCCCACTTCCCGTTCTTCTGGGTGTCACCCAGCGCCAGGGAGTAGGGATGGGTCTTCAGGGGCTCGGCATAGGTCAGGAAGCGGGGATCGTCCGTGGCGATGTGGCAGGTGGTGCAGCGGTCGACGCGAGTCTCGCCGAAGTTGCTGACGACGATCTGCTCGATGCGGGGCTTGCGCGCCGCCAGGGCGGCCCGCTCGGTGTCGGTCTTGGCCAGCACCTTCGCCTGGTCGAAGTAGGCGTTCTGGTTGCGTTCCCACTGGTGGAAAAACTGGTTGTAGAACACGATCCCGTGGATGACCAGGATCAGGAAAGTGCCGATGGCGAGTGCAGTTCTCATGTCGCGCTCCTCACCAGGGGGTCACGAAGGCCCAGTTGGCCCCGCGGAAGAAGGTGCCGATGATCACGAAGATGATGTTCGCCACCACGAAGGTGATGAAGATCGTGTTCGCCAGCAGGCGGTCCCGGGAGAACCACTTGCCCACACCCTTGGTGGAGCGGTCCATGTAGGGCGTTCCCAGCAGCAGCAGGACGAAGATGCCAGGCACCCCGATGCCGCCCCAGAAGGCCGAGTAGCTGACCATCTCCTGCAGGCCCAGGAAGTACCAGGGCGCCTTCGCGGGATTGGGGGGATGCAGCGCGTTGACCGGCTCTTCCAGCGGCGCGTTGAAGAGCAGCGAGAGCACCAGGATCGCCGAGAGGGTGACCACGAAGGTGAAGAGCTCGGCCAGGAAGAGGTTGGGCCAGGAGAAGACGGTGTTGTCCGGGATCTGGCCGACCTTGGCCAGGGGGCCCCGCACCAGGCCCTGGAAGCCGTAGGTCTTCTTGGGCTCCAGCACCGAGGCCTTCACCGCCGGAGCGGCTTCCAGCGAGACAACCGGGTCGGCGTCCTCGGCGCGGGAGAGGCCGCCGTCCTTGCGGATGCGCCAGAAGTGGATGGCGATGGCGAGGGTGAGGACCGCGGGGAGCACTGCGACGTGGAGCACGTAGAAGCGCAGCAGCGCCTCCTGGCCCACGCTGGTGCCGCCCATGAGCAGGAACTGGATGTCCTTGCCGATGACCGGGGCGTAGCCGGCGATGGCGGTGCCGACGGTGATGGCCCAGAAGGCCAGCTGGTCCCAGGGCAGCAGGTAGCCCGTGAAGCTCATGAACAGGGTGAGCAGGAAGAGGATCACGCCCACCACCCAGTTGAACTCCCGGGGCTTCTTGTAGGAGCCCGTGAAGAACACCCGGCACAGGTGCATGAACACCACGGCGACCATGCCGTGGGCGGACCAGCGGTGCATGTTGCGCAGCAGGGTGCCGAAGGCCACGGAGCCGCGGAGATCGAGCATCCGGTCGTAGGCCTGGGTCGTGGAGGGCACGTAGTAGAACATCAGCAGGATGCCCGTCACGATCAGGATCACGAACAGGAAGAACGAGATCAGGCCGAGGCCGAAGGTGTAGGCCGGCCGCAGCGAGTTCTTGTGCACCTTCACCGGGTGGATGTGCAGGAAGAAGTTCGTGAAGCTGGTCGAGGACCGCTCCAGGTCGTTGGACGGGAGGGGGTTGCGGAAGATGGACTTCCAGACGTTCTTCGGAAGGTCCGCCAGCGCGGTGAGGAAAGAGGCTTTGGGTGGGGTGGCGGGGCTCATAGGCTCAGGTAGCTCCCAGGAACGATTTCAATGTCCTTGTCCACTTCGATCTCGCCGTTGGGGGCGAGGGTGACCTGGAACCAGGGCAGCGGCCGGGGCGCCGGGCCGCCGGTGACGTTGCCGTCCTGGTCGAAGCGGGAACCGTGGCAGGGGCAGGCGAAGCCAGTGTCGGCAGCGCCCACGGTGCAGCCCAGGTGGGTGCAGGTGGTCGAGATCGCCGCCAGCTTCGTGCCCTCACGGATGATGCAGATGCCCCGCGAGGCCAGCACCGCGCGGGTGCCCGGCGGGAAGTCCTCGGGCTTGCCCACGCTGAAGCGCTGGGGCTGACCGTAGGTGGCCCGCGGCTTGATGAAGACGAAGTTGGACACGGCGCTGAGGCCCGCCGAGCCGGCCAGGCCCGCGCCGGTCAGCCAACCGAGCATCCGCCGGCGGCTGGTCTTGCCGTCGGAATCCTCTCCGCTACTGCGCTTTAGATTGACTGCCATCGGCCGTCTCCTGAGGGGGCTTCACCCGTGGTTTGTCCTGCTTGTCAGACCAGAAAACCTGATACTTGGCGTCCTCGAGGTTGCCCATCCAGTTCCGCTTCACCGCGTAGATGAAGAAGAACGCCGCCGCGGATCCCATCGCCAGGCTGGTCGCGATCCAGATCCAGGTCAGTTCCATGGAAGGTTCCTAGGGGAGGGGGCAGAGCTTGAAGCGGAAGCTGTCGTGGGAAATCCATACTAGAGGATCTCGAGGTCAGATTTCAATGAATCCGATTTACCAGCAGGTTGCCTGTGACTAGGGGCACAATATTGAATTATTGATAATATTAATGTTAAATACTTTTTATTTTTTCCCCGTGTTATTAAAATTCTCTTTGTTGAAAAATATTTAACAATATAACAATAATTAAATCAAATCTTATATTAACTCCTATAGCTCGCTGATCCATAACTCGGGTTTCAGTGCATCAAAAATGAACATTCTTTATATTGTTGTTATAACATTTTGTTTATTTGCTGATATATTTTCAATTATTTAATATCTAAATAAAAACAACGAGCCCGCGAGCACTCGGGACTCCCGGGGGCAAAGCCTCCGGATGCCGTCCTTAGCCGCCGGCCCTACACTGACCTGACCCCACCGGGAGTTCCCGTGCCCTACCCCAGCCTGCTGGCCCCTCTCGATCTCGGTTTCACCACACTCAAGAACCGGGTGCTCATGGGCTCCATGCACACCAACCTTGAGGAAGCCCGGGACGGCTTCAGCAAAATGGCGGCCTTCTATGCGGAGCGGGCCCGGGGCGGGGTCGGGCTCATGGTCACCGGCGGCATCGCGCCGAACCTGCGCGGCCGCCTCACGCCCAACGGAGCCCAGCTCTCCTGGCCCTGGCAGGTCCGCAAGCACCGCCTGGTGACGGACGCGGTCCACGCGGCGGACGGGAAGATCGCCCTGCAGATCCTCCACGGCGGGCGCTACAGCTACCACCCGTTCAGTGTGGCGCCCTCGGCGGTCAAGAGTCCCATCACCCCCTTCAAGCCCCGGGCCCTGAGCGAGCGCGGCATCCGGTCCACCATCCGGGACTACGCCCGCTGCGCGGCCCTGGCCCAGAGGGCCGGCTACGACGGGGTGGAGATCATGGGCAGCGAGGGCTATCTACTCAACGAGTTCGTCGCGGCCCGGACCAACCGGCGGACCGATGCCTGGGGCGGCTCCTTCGAGAACCGGATGCGGCTCCCGGTGGAGGTGGTCAAGGCCGTGCGGGAGGCCGTGGGGCCCGCCTTCATCATCATCTTCCGCCTCTCCATGCTCGATCTCGTGCCGGATGGCAGCACCTGGGAGGAGGTGGTCGCGCTGGCCCGGGCCGTGGAGGGCGCCGGAGCGACCCTCCTGAACACCGGCATCGGCTGGCACGAGGCCCGGGTGCCCACCATCGGCGCCGTGGTGCCCCGGGGCGCCTATGCCTGGGTGACCCAGAAGCTGAAGGGCTCCGTGGGCATCCCCCTCATCGCCACCAACCGCATCAACACGCCGGAAGTGGCGGAGGAGATCCTGGCCAGTGGCGTGGACATGGTGAGCATGGCCCGCCCCCTGCTCGCGGACCCGGACTTCGTGAAGAAGGCCGCCGAGGGGCGGGCCCTGGACATCAACACCTGCATCGCCTGCAACCAGGCCTGCCTGGATCATGTCTTCCAGCGGCAGCGGGCCACGTGCCTGGTGAACCCCCGGGCCTGCTACGAGACCGAGCTGGTCTTCCAGCCCACCCTCGTGCCCAAGCGCCTGGCCGTGGTCGGCGGCGGGGCCGCCGGCATGAGCTTCGCCTGCCATGCCGCCGAGCGGGGGCACCTCGTCACCCTCTTCGAGGGCGAGGCGGAGCTGGGCGGCCAGCTGAACCTGGCCAAGCGCGTGCCGGGCAAGGAGGAGTTCCACGAGACCCTGCGCTACTTCACCCGCCGCCTCGACGCCGCAGGCGTGTCCCTGCGCCTCGGCCTGCGGGCTACTGCCGAGCAGCTGCTGGACTTCGATGACGTGATCCTCGCCACGGGCGTCCGGGCCCGGCGGCCGGACATCCCGGGCGTGGACCACCCGAAGGTGATCACCTACGCGGACCTGCTCTCGGGCCGGCGGCAGGCGGGCGCCACCGTCGCCATCATCGGCGCCGGCGGCATCGGCTTCGACGTGGCCGAGTTCCTGGCCCAGCCGGAAGGCGCCCCCCAGGTGGATCGCTACCTGCGGGAGTGGGGCGTGGACGGCGAGCATGTCCACCAGGGCGGCCTCCTGCCCACGCCCCAGCACCCCCTGCCGACGCGCACGGTCTACCTGCTCCAGCGCAAGACGGACCGCATGGGGGCGGACCTGGGCAAGACCACGGGCTGGATCCACCGGGCCAGCCTCAAGGCCCTGAAGGTCAAGATGCAGGGCGGCATCCACTACGAGCGCATCGACGACGCGGGTCTCTGGATCCGCGACGGCAAGGACGCCGGGTCCCGCTGCCTGGCCGTGGACAGCGTCATCCTCTGCGCCGGGCAGGATCCCGACCGCCAGCTGGCCGTGCCCCTGGCGACGCGGAACCGGCGGATCCACCTCATCGGCGGCGCCGAGCGCGCCGGCGAGCTCGACGCCCAGCGGGCCATCCGCCAGGGCGCTGAGCTGGCGGCGCGGATCTGAGTGCCCAACCCGCTTCCGCACCTCTCGGCCACGGCCGCCCGGCGCCTCCTGCTGGGGGCCCAGGGCCTGCTGGCGGATCCGGGCCGCCGGGCCACCATCACCACCCTGCGGACCCTCGTCGAGGGCCTGGGCTTCGTGCAGGTGGACACCATCAACGTGGTGGCCCGGGCCCATGACCTCACGCTCTTCAGCCGCCTGGACGGCTACCGGCCGGAGCAGCTCCGTCGGCTGGTGGAAGAGCAGCGAAGCCTCTTCGAGCACTGGACCCACGACGCCTCGCTCATCCCCACGGCCTGGTTCCCCCACTGGAAGCCGCGCTTCGAGCGGGACCGGGCCCGCCTGCAGGCCCACGCCTGGTGGCAGCACCACTTCCGCGGCACGGATGGCCCCCAGGTGCTGGCGGTCGTGAAGGCCCGCATCGCGGCGGAAGGGCCACTCAAGTCCTCGGACTTCGAGCACCCGGAGAAGCGCGGCCCCTGGTGGGGGTGGAAGCCCCAGAAGGCGGCCCTGGACTTCCTCTGGCGCACCGGCGAGCTGCTGGTCCCCCGCCGCCAGGGCTTCCAGAAGGTCTATGACCTGACCGAGCGGGTGCTCCCGGAGCACCACCCCCTGCCCTGCCCCGCGCCCGGGGAGCACCGGGACTGGGCCTGCGGCACCGCGGCCGAGCGGCTCGTCGTCTTCACCCCGAAGGAGCTGGCGGACTTCTGGGGCGCCCTCGAGGTCGCCGAGACCCGCACCTGGTGCGCCGAGGCGCTCCAGGGCGGGCGGATCGCCACCGTGACTCTGGAGGCCGCTTCCGGCCAGCGCCAGCCGGCCTTCGCCCTGGCGGACTGGGAGACCCGGCTGGCCCGCCTCCCGGAGCCGACGGAGGGCCTCCGCCTGCTCTGCCCCTTCGACCCCATCCTTCGGGACCGCGCCCGGGCCCAGCGCCGCTTCGGCTTCGACTACCGCTTCGAGGCCTTCGTGCCCGAGGCGAAGCGGCAGTACGGCTACTTCGTGCTGCCCATTCTGGAGGGCGACCGCCTGGTGGGCCGCCTGGATCCCAAGCTCCACCGCGACCGGGGCCTCCTGGAGATCAAGGGCCTCTGGTGGGAGGCCGGGATCAAGCCCACCAAGGCCCGCCGCCACGCCCTGGAAGCAGCCCTGGAGCGCCTCGCCACCTTCGTGGGGGCCACCCGGATCCAGGTTTCCACCTGAACAGGCTATCCTTGGCCCCATGCCAGCCAACAAGACCCCCTTGCTCAACAGGATCCACAGCGCCCGCGACCTCTCGCCGAGCCAGCGCCAGATCGCGGACTGCCTCATCGCCAACATGAACGAGGCGGCCCTCTGGGGCGTGGAAGACCTGGCCGCGAAGAGCCGGACCTGCGTGGCCACGGTGGTCAGGTTCGCCAAGAAGCTGGACTACTCCGGCTACCTGGAGATGCGGAAGGCCCTGGTCGGCGCCGCGAAGAAGCACTACGGGCGCGGCGAGCAGCTGCTGCAGGCCCCCATGCAGGCCTCGGCCACCCTCCTGGAGGTGGTCCGCCGGGACCTCCGCAACCTCGAGACCCTGGTGCAGGCCGTGGACGAGAACCTGCTCCAGCGCGTGGTGAAGCAGGTCCGGGACAGCCGGATCCGCCTTGTCATCGGCGACGGCGTGTCGGCCCTCATGGCGCGTCAGCTGGCCTACCTGCTGATCAACACCGGCCTGCCGGTCATGGAGGGGAACCCCGCGGACTTCGCCACCCAGGTGGGCCTCCTGGACGCCAAGGACCTCCTCATCGCCATCAGCATCACCCCCTACACCCAGGAGACCCTGGACGCGGCGGCCTACGCCCGGAAGCGGGGCATCCCGGTCCTGGCCTTCACGGACAGCCTGAACTCCCCCCTAGCCAAGTCCGCCACCCTCGCCCTGCCCATCCCCGGCGAGAACCTGCTGTTCTCCCACAGCGTGACCACCTTCGGCGTCCTCGCCCACGCCATCGCCACCTCCATCGCCAGCCAGACCCCCCAGCAGACCCTGAGCAAGCTGCGGGAAGTGGAGCGGGTGGCCCGCCAGAAGTTCGCCAGGACCTGACCGGACCGGGCAACCCCGCGCCCGGGCCCGCAAAACCTGGACCCGAGATGAAAAAAAACTTGACTCGCCTTTGACGGAAGCATTACTTTTTTGTCACATTCCCAAACTCTTGCAGGAGGCGTGATGGCTAGAAGCTCTGGCAACTCCAAACTCAGCGGGCTGGTGCTCGCCCTCATCGCGGCGCCCGTGGCCCTGATGGCCCAGACCAGCACCACCTCCGCCCTGGCCGGCCTCGTGCGGGACGCGGCCGGCAAGCCGGTCCCGGGGGCCGTGGTGCGCATCTCCTCCCCGTCCATGATCGGCGGCGAGAAGACCACCGCCAGCGCCGCAAACGGGGCCTACCGCTTCTCCGCCCTGCCGCCGGGCCGCTACCGGATCGTGGTGACCTCACCGGACCGCCAGACCCTGACCCAGTCGGAGACGCTGGAGCTGGGCCAGACCGCCACCGTCAACTGGAAGTTCCCCGCCAGCTCCGGCGGCGCCACCGTAGAAGTCATTGCCGCGGCCAGCAATGTGGAATCCACTACCGTCGCCCTCACCCAGAACTACGACACGGCCTCCCTGGCCACCCTGCCCGTGGAGCGCTCCATCGCCGGCATCATGGACCTCACCCCGGGCGTGAACGGGAACCGGGCCTGGGGCGGCTACTCCGGCGAGAACGCCTACATGATGGATGGCGTCAACATCAGTGACCCGTCCGGTGGCACCGTCTGGATCTACCCGAACGTCGACTGGTTCTCCGAAGTCCAGGTGGCCGGGCTTGGCGCCAATGCCGAGTTCGGCGGCTACATGGGCGGGTTCGTGAACGGCCTCATCAAGCGCGGTGGCAACACCGTGGAGGGCAGCCTCACGGCCTACTACGCCGACTCCAAGTGGCAGGCCCGGATCAACGCCAACCACCCGGACCTGCCCAACGACCAGAAGGACATCCTCCCCTCCAATAACTGGGACACCGCCCTCAGCATCGGGGGGCCCATCATCAAGGACAAGCTCTGGTATTTCGTCTCCGCCGAGCGCACTGAAGAGGACAACACACCGCCCGGCGCCGAGCTGCCCCAGCGCAACCAGAAGGTCATGACCCTGGCCAAGATCACCTGGGCCCCCTCCACGAGCTCCACCCTGGAGTTCCTGGCTGAGCATGACTATGTGGGCCGGGACCGGCGCTACATCGACAAGTGGACAATGCCCGTGGCCACCCAGAAGGAGAGTGCACCCAACCGCTCCTTCAGCGTCACCTGGACCCAGACCCTGGACCAGGACAAGGTCCTCACCCTGAAGGCCTTCGGCTACTCGGGACGCTATGACATGCCGGGCTACGGCGGCAACGCCCTGTCCCTGGATACGGAAGACCTGTTCAAGTACAACCCCAACAAGCCCGCCAGGGAATACTTCAACAACTCCACCTACGAGGACTTCAACTACCGGTCGCGGGCCACGATCCAGGCCACTTTCGACTGGTTCAAGACGGGCCTGTTCACCGCCAACGACAGCCACGCCTTCCGCTTCGGCATCGAGCGGGAGCAGGCTGCCGATGAGGAACTGGAGCGCTTCCCCGGCAACCTGAACCTCAATGCCTACGAAGATAGCCCTGGTGTACTCCTCGGCGACTACATGATCGAGGGCGGCGGGTGGAACGTCCGCCAGCGGGTGGACCGCCTTGCGGCCTTTGCCCAGGACACCTGGCGCGTCAATGACCGGCTCACGGTCATGCCCGGCCTCCGGTTCGAGCAGTTCAAGGCCCGCTTCTACGGCGGCGACACCCTCTGGAACAAGAGCACCGTGGCGCCTCGCCTGGGCTTCAGCTATGCCCTCACCGAGGACCAGGCGACCGTGCTCAAGGCGCACTGGGGCAAGTATTACGCCGGCTACTCCACCTACTTCATCGACCGAGCCATCCAGAGTGCCATCCCCGTCAAGACCTACTACAGCTGGGGCGACTACCCCGTCGTCCCGAACGTTCTCGACCCCTCCACCTGGCCCGATCACACGCCGGGCACCGTCGACAACTATGCCTACCGGCGTGTGAACGACATCACCGCCGTGGATCCCAATGCACGGCAGCCCTATGTCGTGGAGACCACCCTCGCCCTGGACCACAAGATCAGCCTGAACTGGTCCGGCAGCGTGTCCTACGTGTCCCGCGACTGGAAGGACAGCCTGGTGCGCGTCGACACCGCCCCGGATCCCAGGGGCGCCTGGGTCAACTACTTCGATCCCCTGCACAAATCCAACATCCAGATCTACGAGCCTGGGGTCTACGACGAGACCGGGCTTGACTACTATGTGCCGCACCACAACTACCTGACGACGAACAGGAGCGACGCCAAACGCAAGTATGAAGCCGCCTCCGTCTCCCTGGACCGGAAGCTGGAGAACGGCTGGAGCTTGAACATGAGCTACACCCACGCTTCCCTCAAGGGCAACATCCAGCGCGCGGACAGCTACGACAAGGTGTATTACAACCCCAACCTCATGACCAATTCCTACGGGAACCTGCCGGGGGTCAACGACCAGGAGTTCAAGGCCCGGGGGCTGTTCGAACTCCCCTGGAACCTGCGCATCTCCGGCACCTTCACCTACCTGAGTGGCACCCATTGGACTCCCACCTACCGCACGCCTAGCGGCTGGGGAGACAGTGACTGGGGCAACTTCAATGGCACCCGCTACCTCGTGAACACAGAGCCCCTAGGCAGCGAGACCTATCCCAGCCGGACCCTCGTGGACCTTCGCCTGACCGAGGTCATCAAACTCACTAAGGTCTCCCGCGTCGAAGTCTTCGTCGAGGTCCTCAACGTCCTGAACCGCCAGGCCCCCACGGAGTATTCAACCAGGGTGAACAGCAGCAACAGTTCCAGCTCGAGTATGTATATCGACTACAAGTACCCGACCGTCCTTGATCCGGGTCGCCGCCTCCAGCTGGGCGCCCGCCTGAACTTCTAAGGGCCTTCCTTGCATGTGGGATATCCGGGCCCGCGGGCCCGGGTATCTTTTGCTGTCCTCTCAGGGAATTCCATGCTGCGACTGCTCACCATCCTCCTTTGCACCTGTCTGCTGACTGCCGCCCCCCCCAAGGGCACGCTGGTCATCGTCGGTGGTGGCGGCATGCCGCAGGAGATCATGGATGCCTTCCTCGCCGCCTCGGGTGGCAAGGGCGGAGCCGTGGGCATCATCCCCACCTCCACCAGCGACCCGGATGGCGCGCTGAAGGAGTGGCGGGAGGACCTCGAGAAAGCCGGACTCACCATGGTTCCCCTGGATGTCCGCAGCCGGGAGCAGGCCTCGGAGCCCGGCCTCCTGGCCAGGGCCCGGACCTGCACGGGCTTCTGGTTCTCGGGGGGGGACCAGAACCGCGTGGGCGACAAGATCGTCGGCACCCCCCTCCAGCAGGTCGTCCGCGAGCGCTTTGAGGCCGGCGCCTGCGTCGGCGGCACCAGCGCCGGGGCCGCCATCATGTCGAAGGTCATGCTCACGGGCGACGACCGCCACGGGAAGGAGGCCCTCTCGGAGTTCGGCCCCGGCGCCTACCAGACCCGCGAGGGCATGGGCTTCCTGCCCGGGGGCGTCATCGTGGACCAGCACTTCCTCCGCCGGGGCCGGGAGAACCGCCTCTTCAGCGTGGTCATGGGACGCCCCGACCTGCTGGGCCTGGGCATCGACGAGGCCACGGCCCTGGTGGTGAAGGACGGCAAGGCGAAGGTGCTGGGCCAGCGCTCCGTCATGGTCTTCGACCCCGCGGAGATGAAGGTGCAGGGCCAGTCCTTCCAGAACCTCCGCATCCACGTACTGCGGGCCGGCGAGGCCATCGACCTCGAGACCCGCAAGCTCAGTCAGCCCTAACCACAAGGACAAAAATTGACCACAAAGAGCAAAAAGAACACAAAGGCGTGGGTGAAGTTCGCCCACCCCTCTCCGCCTTTTTTGTGCCCTCTGTGTTCTTTGTGGTCATTCCTTCTCTCTTTTCGTGGTGAGTTCGGAACACGGCTGGCCCTCGTTGCTCTGTTTGCAGTGAGCGCGCTCGCAGCGTCCGTGCCGGCCCCCTTCCCAGCCGATCACCGCGCCATGACCAAGACAGTCTCTTACGCGGAGATGACTGCCTTTCTCGAGGCTGTGGCAAAACCAGGGTTCATCACCGTCACGGAGGAAGCCCGGAGCCCCCAGGGGCGGAAGGTCGTCCTCGTGCATCTGAGCCGCGGGGGCGCGAAAGCCCGCTTCCGGGTGCTCTACTATGCCCAGCAGCACGGCAATGAGGTGGCGGGCAAGGACGCCCTCCTGACCCTGGTCCGCGACATCGCGGAGCGCCCCGCGCTGCTGCCCGAGGACGTGGACCTCTACCTCATGCCCATGCTCAACCCCGATGGCGCCGAAGCCCACCAACGCTTCAACGGGGTGGGCGAGGACCTGAACCGGGACCACCTCCTGCTGGCCCAACCCGAGACCCGGGCCCTCCACCGCGTGGCCCGGCGCGTGCGGCCCCACCTGGCCGTGGACAGCCACGAGTTCGGCCGGGACGGCAAGGAATACACGGAGCGGGGCTGGGAGGCCTGGCCCCTCATCACCATGGACGCCGCCAACCATCCCCTGATTCCTGACTACCTCAAGGCCGCGGGCCTGGAGGCGGTGGCCGCCGCGGCGCCCCTGCAGCGGAAGGCCGGCCACACCTACGCCCGCTACAGCGTGGGGGGCCCCCCGCCGGACGAGGAGCTCCGCCCCTCCACGCCTGAAGTCGACGACGGCCGCAACGGCCTGGGCACGCTGGGCGCCCTCTCCTTCATCATCGAGGCCGGCGTCCGCCACAACGCCAGGGAGCCCCAGGCGGACCTGGGCGCGCGGGTGGACGGCTACCGCATCCTCTACCGCCACCTGCTGGGCGACCGTGCCTGGCGTGACCGGATCCGCAAGCTCTCGGAGCGCGCCCGCCGGGAGCCCCTGCCACCCTTCATTGCCACCAACACCTTCTGGGCGAACCTGGGCGGGAAGGTCACCCGCGTGAATGTCGTCGAGACCGCCACCGGCCGCGTGCTGGAGGTCCCCACGGCCAACGTCATGACGGACCTGGTGGTGAAGGGCAGCGTCCCCACCCCCCGGGCCTATGCCATCGAGCCCGCCGCGGCCGCGCGCTTCCAGCCGGTGCTGGAGGCCCAGGGCCTGCGCTGGGAGGCCCTCACCGCTCCCCGGCGGGCGAAGGTCGAGCGGGTCCGCCTGGTGCGCCTGGAGGAGCCCTACGACGAGCTCTACCAGCGCTACAAGGACCGCCAGATCGTCGAGCGCCAAGCCCTGCTGGACCAGGACCTGCCCGTGGGCACCCTTCTCGTGTCCCTGGACCAGGACCTCGCCCGGCGCGCCGTCCAAGTGCTGGAACCCTGCCTGCTCTACGGTCTCTACGGCTACCCTGGCTTCCGGGAGCTGGCGGTGCCCGGCGCGGTCCTGCCTGTGTCGCGCGTCTTCTGAACCGGTACCGGAATCAAACCGGCTGGAGTTCCCATGCTGCTCATCAAGAACGCCGAGATCTTCGCCCCACTGCCCGGCGGCACCTGCGACCTGCTGATCGGCGGCGGCAAGATCCTCCGCATGGAGCAGGACATCCGGATCCCCCGGAAGTACTGCGAAGTCATCGACGGCCGGAACCACAAGGCGGTGCCGGGCTTCATCGACGGCCACGTGCACATCATGGGCGGCGGCGGCGAAGGAGGCTTCGCCACCCGCACCCCGGGCCTCCCCCTCACGGACGCCATCCTGGGCGGCGTCACCACCGTGGTGGGCTGCCTGGGCACCGACGGCTACACCCGCAACATGGCGGGCCTGCTCGCAAAGGCCAAGGGCCTGGAGGAGGAGGGTCTCAGCACCTTCGTCTACTCCGGCTCCTATGGCCTGCCCCTGCGCACGCTGATGCCCTCCCTCGAGGAGGACCTGCTCTTCATCGACAAGGTGCTCGGCGCCGGCGAGGTGGCCCTCTCGGACCACCGCTCCAGTCAGCCCACCTTCGAGGCCTTCGCCCAGCTCGTGGCCATGGCCCGGCGGGGCGGGATGCTGTCGGGCAAGGCCGGCATCGTGAACGTCCACCTGGGCGACGGCGCCCGGGGGCTGGACTTCCTCCGGCGCCTCGCCGCCGAGACCGAACTGCCCCTCACCCAGATGTGGCCGACCCACATCAACCGCAACCCGCACCTCTTCGAGGAGGGCATTGCCCACGCCAAGGCCGGCGGGTTCGTGGACTTCACCACCTCGACCCTGGCTTCCTACCTCGAGGACGGCGAGATCCCCTGTGCCAGGGCCCTGCGGCAGATGCTGGAGGCCGGCGTGGATCCCGGCCAGATCACCTTCACCTCCGACGGCCAGGGCAGCCTGCCGGACTGGGACCGCAACGGCCGCTTGCAGGACATCTCCGTGGGCCGGGTCACCTCGCTCTTCCCTGCGGTGCGCCAGGCGGTCCAGGATGAAGGTCTCCCCCTGGAGACCGCCCTGCGCGTGATCACCGCCAACCCCGCCCGCATCCTGAAGCTGCGCAGCAAGGGCCAGCTGGCCCCAGGCATGGACGCCGACGTGGTGCTGCTCAGCAAGGACTTGGAAGTCCGCAGCGTGGTGGCCAAGGGTCGGCTGCTGATGAAGGCCGGCCGCCCCCTGACCAAGGGAAGGTTCGAGTGAGCGGCGCCCCGGCCCCGGTGGCCTCTGCGAGGAAGATGCCCCACACGCTGGTGATTGTCGGGGCCCTGATCCTCCTGGTGCTGGCGCTCTCCTGGCTCATCCCCTCGGGCGAGTACCAGCGCGCCGCCGTACAGACCAGCGAGGGCGTCCGGAAGGTCACCATCCCCGGCACCTTCCACCTGGTGCCCAAGGTCATCCTGGGCCTTCAGGCCCTGCTGCTGGCCCCCATCAAGGGCTTCCTGGACGGCTCCCTGCTCATCTGTTTCCTGCTGGTGATCGGAGGGACCTTCGCCGTGTTCCAGGAGACCGGCGCCGTGGAGTCCGGCATCTGCGGGCTTACCGATGTCCTGGCCCGGCGGCCCGCCCTGGAAGGCCTGGTGATCCCGGTCCTGATGACCGTGTTCTCGCTGGCCGGGAGCATCTTCGGCATGGCGGAGGAGATCATCCCCTTCGTGATCATCTTCATCCCCCTGGCCCGGCGCCTGGGCTACGACTCCATCGTGGGGATCTGCATCCCGTTCCTGGGGGCGGCCGCGGGCTTCGCGGCGGCCTTCTTCAACCCCTTCACCGTCGGCATCGCTCAGAGCATCGCCGGCCTGCCCCTCTACTCAGGCCTGGCCTATCGGCTGGTCACCTGGGTGATCGGGACGACCGTGGTGATCACCTACGTGATGCTCTACGCCCGCCGCGTCAAGCGGGACCCGACCCTGAGCCCTGTCTACGACCTGGACCTCGAGCGGGGCAGCCTCGCCGAAAGCAGTACCGGCCCCGCCTGGGACGCCCGCAAGGTCGCCTCGCTGGTGCTCTTCGCCGGCTGCATGCTCCTGCTGGTGGTGGGAGTGCTGCGGTGGAAGTGGTACATGGAGGAGATCGCCGTGCTCTTCTTCGGCATGGGCCTGGCACTGGGCCTGGTGGGCGGCCTCGGTCCCAGCCGCATCGCGTCGGTCTTCGTGACCGGGGCCAAGGACATGGTGGGCGTGGTCTTCATCGTGGCCTGCGCCCGGGCCCTGCTGATCATCGCCCAGGACGCCCGCATCATGGACACCATGCTCTACGGGGCCTCGAAGGCCATGGCCCTGCTGCCCCGGACGGTGATCGCCCAGGTGATGTTCCTGATCCAGTCCGGCATCAACTTCCTGATCCACTCGGGCACCGCTCAAGCCGCCTTGACCATGCCCATCATGGCGCCCCTCTCGGACCTGGTGGGCGTCACGCGCCAGACCGCGGTCTATGCCTTCCAGCTCTGCGAGTTCGTGAACCCCATCCTGCCCACATCAGCCGTCACCATGGGCGTGCTGGGTGCCGCCAAGATCCCCTGGGACCGCTGGGCGCGCTGGTTCCTGCCCCTCCTGGTGATCCTGCTGCTGCTGAGTTTCCTACTGCTCATCCCGCCAGTGCTGCTCTTCCACTGGGGCCCGGCGTGAGCCTGCGCTCGCTCACCCTCCTGGGCCTGCTGGTCGGCAGGGCACTGGCCCAGGGCACCGCGCCTGATGCTGCTGCGGACTTCATCCGGGTCACCAAGACCGAGCCCCTACCCGCGCCCCTGGCCACCCTCGTGGACGGCCTGGAATCGGCCCGGCTCAGGGCCCACATCGCCTTCCTCAGCGACCCGAAGCGCGAGGGCCGGGGCCTGGGCAGCCGGGGTCTGGAGGCCACGTTGCACTACCTCCAGGAGCAGGTGAAGGCCGCGGGCCTGCCGCCCCTGGGGCCAGGCTATGTCCAGACGGTGCCGCTCCGCGAGGTGCGGCCCGGCCGGGGCACGGTCCAGCTCAGGCTGGGCGCGGCCAGCCTCGCCTTCCGGGCGGGCCGGGATGCCGTACTCCCCGCCACGGCCCCGGGCCGGCTGGAGGGCCCCTGTGTCTATGTGGGCTTTGGCATCCAGGAGCCGGCCCTGGGCCATGACGACTTCCGGGGCCTGGACGTGCGCGGCAAGGTGGTGGTATTCCGCGACGGGATCCCCGCCGGCGGCGCCTGGCAGAAGCCCGAACTGCTCGAGAGATACCTCTCCAGCCGCCCCGCAGACCGCTACGACACCCGCCTGGCCCTGCTGGAGAGGCTGGGCGCCAGGGCCGCCATCGTCCTGGAGACAGGCCTGGACCAGCGCCTCCAGGCTGGCTTGGAACCCGCTCTGCCCTATTTCCTCGCGGCCCCCGGCGTGCCCGGTTCCGGCGAGCCCCCCCTGGCCCGCCTGGCCTGGACCCCCGAGCTGGAGGCCCTGCTCCGGGCCACCCCGAGCGGCGTGGCGTCCCTCGCCGTGCGGGGGCGGGTGCGTCCCCTGACCGGCACCAACGTGCTGGCCCGCCTGGAGGGCTCGGACCCCACCCTACGCCGGGAGGCCATCCTGCTTGGCGCCCACATGGATCATCTGGGCATGCCCGCGGGCGTACTGCACCCCGGTGCCGATGACAACGCCTCCGGCGTGGCGGCCCTGCTGGAGATCCTGCGGGGGCTCGCGGCGAGCCCTGTGCGGCCCCGGCGCACCCTGCTCTTCGCCTTCTGGACCGGGGAGGAAGAGGGCAAGTTCGGCTCCGGCCACTACACCCGCCACCCCCGCTGGCCCCTGGCCGCCACGGGCGCCTACCTGAACCTGGACATGATCGGCCACCCCTGGACGCCCGGGGAGCTGCGCGAGCTGGTCGCCGCCCCCACCCTGAAGGCTCCACCTGGGTTCCTGGATGGGCTGCCGACCACGCACTTCGCCGAGCCTGGCATCTCCGCTCACCGCCGGGACTTCGGCCCCCTCCTGGCCCGGGCCGGCCGGGGCACGGACATGTCCCTGCACCTGGACTGGACCGACGGGAAGAACGGCGGCAGCGACTACCGCGACTTCGCCCGGCTGGACGTCCCCTTCGTGCGCTTCTTCGGGGACTACTTCCCGGACTACCACAAGCCCGGCGACACCCTCGACCAGCTCGACCCCGAGCAGGTGCGCCGCATGGCCCGCCTCGCCCTCGCCACCGCCTGGCTGCTCGCGGATCGCTGAGCCCCAGAAACGATCAGCGCCCGAGGCCCGCCTCGAAGCTCCGCACGGCACTGAGGAAGGCTCTGGGATCGTCCCACATGACCCAGTGCTTGACGCCCGGGACGTGGATGACGCGGAAGGCCGGCAGCTCCTGGAAGCCGTGCTGGGCCAGGAAGGCGGCCTCCCGGGCGGGATCGGGGTCCGCCGGGGCCGAAGAGAGGTCCAGCACCGGCAGCTTCAGCTGGGCCTGGCGCCCGCCCAGCTGGTCCACGCACAGACCCCGCAGGTAGGCCTGCAGGGCCGCCGGGGGCACCCTCAGGGCCTCGGCCACCACCCGCTGCGTCTGGGCCTGGGAGCTGGTCATGAGCCCCAGGAAGACCCCCAGGGCCGGTCCGGGATCCTGGCCCATGGCCACGGCGGTGGGCTCCAGGTAGGCCGCGGGCAGCGCGCCCAGGAAGCTGTCCACCAGGAGCAGTCCCCGGAATGCCGTCGCATCCTCGAGGATGGTCCGGGCGCCGAGGGGACCGCCCATGGAGTGGCCGATCACCAGGCAGGGCGCGAGGCCGTGCTGACGCACGAGACTCAGCAGGTCCTTGGCCAGGGCGCCGAAGTCCGCCCGGCCCTCCACCACCACCGGGCCAGGCGTGCCCCCGCTGCCCGGCAGGTCCACGCTGAGGACCGTGTGGTCCCGCGCCAGGTCCGCGGCCACCTCGGCCCAGACCTCCTTGTTGCCGCCGAACCCGTGGAGCAGCATTACACCCGGGCCCTTGCCTGTCTTCGTGTGCCCGGGGGAGGCAGCCTGGAGGCAGAGGGCGGCGAGACAGAGCAGGAGCAGGCGGCGGCCCATGGAGACCTCGGGGATGAGCCTTCAGGATCGCAGGAAGCTCAGGGGAGCTGGACCTCGCCGTACCAGCCCTTGGTGACGATCTTCGTGCCATAGGGGGCGGACAGCTTCTGCAGGAGGGCGATGATCTCGGCGCCGCGCTTCGTGCTTGCCAGGCGCGGCACTCCGTAGAGCGGGCCCTCGTCGTCGATGGTCACGGGGAGCAACTGGATGCGCTTCAGCTTCCCCTGGTTCAGGGTCAGGCGGACCATGACGGTCTCCAACACCTCCCGGGACTCCCGGCGGTCGAAGACGGAGACGTTGGCGGGGCGCGGCATCTCGATGTCGCGCTGGTGGATCAGGTCCACGGGAATCCGCTCCGGGGTGCGGTACTGGTAGATGAAGTCGCCGAGGCTGTAGAAGATGGGCCGCCCCTGGTGGAGCTCGATGCCCCGCAGGACATGGGGGCCGGTGCCGATCACCAGGTCCGCCCCGGCCTCGATGGCCCGGTGGAACATGATCTGCTCGTTGGGCGGCGTGGTGTCCTGGATGCCGTAGGCTCGGTGGTGGGTCACGTCATGGTTGTGCAGGGTGACCAGCAGCAGGTCCGCGCGGCGCCGGGCCAGGACGATGTCGTCCTCCATGGCCTTCACATCGGACTCCAGGGGACCCTCCACGGTCTCCACCTTGCCATCCCGCACCGCCAGGATCACGGCCGGATCGATGGTCGCCAGGGAGGGCGCCGAGGTGTCCTTGCTCCGGTATTTGGCAGTCCAGTAGCGCATGTAGGACAGCAGGGCGACGCGAGTCTTGAACCCTGCCAGCTCCAGGGTGCCGGGGGCCCGGGCCTCCGCCAGAGTGGCGCCGGCCCCCGCGTGGGTGATGTTGCTGTGGTCCAGGGCCTGGAGGCACTCCCGGAGGCCCTCGGGTCCGAAGTCCAGGGCATGGTTGTTGGCCAGGCTCACCATGTTGATGCCGGTGCGCGCCAGTTCCCAGCGGAAATCCCGGGGCGCCCGGAAGTTGTAGAAGGGGCGCTGGAGGTCCGGCCGATCGTTCAGGGAGAACTCCATGTTGCCGTAGGCGAGGTCCGCCTCCTGCATGAGGCGCAGCAGGCCGGCCCGCTCGGGCTCGGTCAGTTGGCTTATCTTCTCGTTGAAGATCATGTCACCCACGGCCGTGATGATGAGGTCTCCGGGCTCTTCCTTCAGTAGGTCCCCGATGCGGCCAGCCCAGTCGACGCGCTCGGGCTTCTCCTGAGGCTGGACGATCCGCCGATAGACGGACCGGGAATCGTCCTTGGCAGACTCCGGCCGGGCCTGGGCGAGGGCGGGCAGCGCGCAGAGTGCCAGGGCCAGGGCCAGGACTTGATGGGGGCGCGGTGTCCCGGGCATGGTGGCCTCCTGCGGCTGTGGATCTGCGCAATTTTGTTTCATCAGGAGGATTCATGCAAAGTAATTCGGGCAGCTGACCGCCACTGGCTGCGGGCTCTATGCTGGAGGCATGACCACCCAGCGCGATTACTGGAACCGCTTCTACGAGGACGCCGCGCGTCCGGTCTGGGACATGGACCGGGCCACACCGCTGGTGGCCGAGGTCCTGGACCTGGCCCTGCCCCTGGGCCTGCGCCCCGGCTGCGACCTGGTGGTGCCCGGCTGCGGCTACGGCCATGACGCCGTGGAGCTGGAGGGCCATGGCTTCTCGGTCACGGGGCTGGACTTCGCTCCGCTCGCCATCCAGGGCGCCATGCACCGCTACGGGGACCGGGTCACCTGGTCCCAGGCGGACTGGTTCACCACCCACCTGGGCCCCTGGGATGGCATCTTCGACCACACCTGCTTCGTGGCCATGGATCCGGTCCGGCGGCCGGCCTATGTGGACGCCTGCGCCGAGCACCTGCGGCCCGGCGGCTTCTGGCTGGTGGCGGCGTTCCATGATGTCCAGGGCCGCCCGGCGCCGCCCCACGAGATCCCCATGGCGGAGCTGCGCCGCCTGGCCGAGGCCCGCTTCGAGGCGCTGCACCTGGCGGAGGCCCAGCAGAGCCATCCCCGCCGGGCGGGCCGCGAGTACCTGCTGGTGGCCCGTCGGCGCTGAGTGTCTGCCAGCCCGCTGCCAGCCACCTTTCCGCGCGCGCCTGCCCTGGGCGTGGCCTAGAATGGGTGCAACTGTCCTGTTCCGGAGTCCCCATGCGTCTGAAGGCCCTGCTCTCCGCGCTCCTGCTGTCGACCCTCAGCCTGCCGGCCCAGGACCTCGTTCGCCTGGGCAACCTGAAGTTCGCCCACTACGGCGCTGTCTCCTACATGAAGGAACTCGGCCCCAAGTACAGGCTCAAGATCGAGGAGCGGGTCTTTCCCAAGGGCATCGACATCAACCCGGCCATCGTGGCGGGGGAGATCGACGCCAGCGCCGCGGCCCTGGACGCGGCCATCGCGGGCCGGGCGGCGGGGGTGCCCATCTACGTGGTGGCCGGCTTCGCCAAGGGCGGCGCCCGCATCGTGGTGGGGACGAACTCCGGCATCAAGTCCCTCAAGGACCTGAAGGGCAAGAAGGTGGGCGTGGCCCGGGGCGGCGCCCAGGAGCTGTTGCTGCTGGCGGAGCTGGCCAAGGCCGGCCTCACCTGGGCGGACAAGCCGGGCAAGGACGTGCTGGTGCTCTACCTCCCCTTCGCGGACCTCAACCAGACCCTCATGGCCAAGAACATCGACGCCATGTGCCAGAGCGAGCCCTACAGCTCCCAGGCCATCAACAAGAAGTTCGGCGTGGAGCTGATGAAGCCCTACGACACCCCCCTGGGCGAGCCGGTCCGGGCCCTGGTGATCACCGAGAAGCTCTACAAGGAGCGCCGCGACGTGGCCCAGCGCTTCCTGCTCTGCTTCGTGGAGGCCACCAAGAAGTTCATCGACGATCCAAGGACCGCCGAGAAGTACGTCCGCGAGTCGATGTTCAAGAACCAGATCAGCTCCGAGGACTACCAGGACGCCATCGGCAACTCGCCCTTCAGCTACGACATCACCCTGGAGCACGTGCAGGTGACCACGGACCTCATGGCCCAGTACGGCGTGGGCAAGATGGCCAACCCGCCCAAGGCCGGCGACTGGGTGAAGCTGGACCTCCTCGCCGAGGCCAAGAAGCAGCTGAAGATCGAGGCCCCCAAGGCCGCCCCCGCCAAGCCGGCCAAGCCCGCAAAGGCGAAGAAGGGATGAGGCGCTACCGCCGCGCGGCCTCTGGTGTCCTGGTCCCCCTGGCGGCCATCGGCTTCTGGCAGTTGCTCTCCACCATGGGCTGGGTGAACGCCACCATCCTGCCCTCGCCCATGGCGGTGCTCCTGAAGTGGTGGGCCTACCTGCGGCCCCTGGAGGCCTTCGACCCCGCCCAGGGCTCCTACCTCAAGTGGTGCTTCTCCGGCGAGCTGATCCATGACGCCATGGGGAGCCTCTACCGCGTGCTGGTCGGCTTCATCATCGGGAGCGGCCTGGCCCTGCCCCTGGGCCTGGCCATGGGCTACAGCAAGGTGGCCTACGGCCTCTTCAACCCTCTGGTCCAGGTGCTCCGCCCCATTCCGCCCATCGCCTACATCCCGCTGTCGATCCTCTGGTTTGGCCTGGGCAACCCGCCCGCGGTGTTCCTCATCAGCATCGGCGCCTTCTTCCCAGTGCTCATGAACACCGTCACGGGCGTCCAGAACGTCGACAGCATCTACCTCCGCGTAGGCCGCAACCTGGGCGCCAGCCGACTCACGCAGTTCACCCGCATCATCCTGCCCGCCGCCACGCCCTACATCTTCACCGGGGCGCGCATCGGCATGGGCACGGCCTTCATCGTGGTGATCGTCTCGGAGATGATCGCCGTGAACAACGGCCTGGGCTACCGCATCCTGGAGGCCCGGGAGTATCTCTGGTCCGACAAGATCATCGCCGGCATGTTCACCATCGGCCTGCTGGGCCTGGGCATCGACACCCTCATGAGCCGCCTCAGCTCGCACCTGCTGAAGTGGCACCGCGGCCTGGAGCAGGGATGAGCGAGCCTTCCCACATCTCCATCCAGGGCGTGCACAAGATCTTCCAGAGCGGCGGCCAGGACGTCTACGCCCTGAAGGCCATCGACCTCGAGATCCCCCGGGGCCAGTTCGTCTGCCTGCTGGGCCCCTCGGGCTGCGGGAAGTCCACTCTGCTGAACGCCGTGGCGGGCTTCAGCCTGCCCACGTCCGGCGTGATCACCGTGGATGGTGCCGTCATCGCCGAGCCCGGGCCGGACCGCGGCATGGTGTTCCAGGAATACGCGCTGTTCCCCTGGATGACCGTGGAGCAGAACGTGGCCTTCGGCCTGCAGATCAAGGGTGTGGAAAAGGCAGCCATCGAGGCCAAGGTGGCCGAGCTGCTGGCCATGCTCAGCCTCACGGACTTCCGCAAGCGCTTCCCCAAGGACCTGAGCGGCGGCATGCGGCAGCGCGTGGCCATCGCCCGGGTGCTGGCCCTGGACTCGCCCATCATGCTCATGGACGAGCCCTTCGGCGCCCTCGACGCCCTCACCCGCCGCAACCTGCAGGACGAGGTGCTGCGCCTCTGGACCGAGCTGAAGAAGACCATCCTCTTCGTCACGCACAGCATCGAGGAAGCCCTCTACCTGGCAGACCGCACCGTGGTGATGACCTACCGCCCGGGCACCATCAAGCGCGACCTCGCTGTGGACCTGCCCCGGCCCCGGGATGTGGCCAGCCCCGCCTTCAACACCCTCAAGAAGGACCTGAGCCAGCTCCTCATGGAAGAGCAGAGCCGCCACAACCAGGCCGAGTTCCGCGGCGCGGCCGTGGACTAGGGTGTGAGCCCCGCCCCGACCGAAGTCCTCGCCCCGCCCCCCACCCGCGGGCAGCTCTTCGTGGGCTTCTTCCTGGTGGGCATCTCGGGCTTCGGCGGGGTGATGCCCCACTCGCGGCGGGTGCTGGTGGACCAGCACCGCTGGATCACGGACCGGCAGTTCACGGAGCTGCTGAGCCTGGGCCAGACCCTGCCGGGCCCCAACGCCGTGAACATGGCCGCCATCCTCGGGGACCGCTTCCAGGGCTGGCCCGGCGCGGTGCTCTCGGTGTTCGCGCTCGTCTCCGCCCCGCTGGCCGTGGTGCTCCTCCTGGCCCAGGCCTATGCCCACCTGGCCCACTCGGCCCCCCTGGCCCGGGCGCTCACCGGCGTGGCCGCCGCGGCGGCGGGCCTGATCCTGGCCACGGGCGGGCGCCTGGCCCTGCGCATGGACCGGGAGGTCTGGTCCTGGACCCTCCTGGTGCTGACCTTCCTGGCGGTGTTCGTGGGCCGCCTGCCCCTGCTCTGGGTGCTGCTGGGGCTGGGGCCGGTGGGCGTGGGCCTGGGCTGGCACAGCGTCCGGCGCGAGGACCGCGCGGCCCGGCCGGAGGCCGCGCCCTGATGCGCCCCAGCCTGGGGGGCCTCTTCCTGCGGTTCTGCGGCTTCTCGCTGATGGCCGTGGGGGGTGCCAACGCACTCATCCCCGAGCTGCACCGGCAGGTGGTGGATGTCTCCCAGTGGATGAGCTCCACGGAGTTCGCCTCGCTCTTCGCCCTGGCCCAGGCCGCGCCGGGCCCGAACATGCTCATCAGCAGCCTCATCGGCTGGAAGGTCGCGGGCATCCCAGGCGCCCTGGTCTGCACCCTGGGCATGTGCCTGCCCTCCAGCACCCTGGCCGTCGCCGCCGGGCGCCTCTGGGACCGCTACCGGGAGTCGGTCTGGCGCCGGGCCCTGGAGCGCGGCCTGGCCCCCCTGACCCTGGGCCTAGTGATTGGCGCCGGCTGCCACCTGGCCCGCGCAGCCGGAGGCGGCTGGCGCACGATCCTGGTGGCCCTGGCAAGCGCGGGCCTGGCCTGGCGCTCCCGCTGGAGCCCTCTCATCTGGCTGGCCGGCGCCGCCCTCCTGGGCGCCGCGGGCCTGCTGTCCTGAGGGGGACGGTGGCCTCTTTCGCACCCCACTTGTCAGTCAGCCTCAGCCTGAAAAAGCAAACAGCAGATGACGCGGCCGAACCCGGTAGTCGTTTTTCATCATGCTTTTATCGGTGTTCATCGGTGGTTTCAATTGTTTTGCCGTCGGCCGGAGCCGATGCGCTCCGGCCCCGGGTGGCCAGGGCCACGGCGGCGGTCCACAGCGGCGCCATGTTGAGGTAGGGGATCCACTCGGTCAGGAACGACGGGAGGAAGGCCCAGTGGAAGCCCACCAGGGCCCAGAGCACGCCCATGGCGAGGCAGTCCAGGCCGGCCCCCACGAGCCAGCCACCAGGACCCGTGAGCTCGGCGGGGATCTGGATGGCATCCACAGTCAGCGCCACGGCCCAGGCCAGGCGGATGCGCCACGGTTCAAGGGGCGGCTTGGGCTTCGACATGACGGCAGTCTACAGGAATTGCTCGCCAGGCAGGCTCCGCCGATAGACACTCCAGCTACGGGAACGTCATGGTCCAGATCCAGTGGAAAGACCGCTACAACATCGGCTACGGCGAAATCGACGCCCAGCACCGGGGTCTGCTGGGCCTGCTCAACGAGCTCGGAGGCCTGGTCGGCGAGCGCCAGGACCCGGCCGTGGTCGGGGCCGTGTTCAGCCGCCTCTGCGACTACGTGCGGGTCCACTTCAGCACCGAGGAGCGGCTGCTCGAGGCCTGCGGCTATCCGCGACTGGCCGATCACCGGGACCTGCACGCCCGCTTCATCGACAAGCTGCTGGAGCTGAACCGGAGCTTCGACCCCACCGATCCGCGCCTGCTCACCGAGACCTCGGACTTCCTCCGGCACTGGTACCTGGAGCACATCACCAAGGCGGACCAGGACTACGCTCCGTTCCTTCAGCGCCACGAACCCGAGAACCCGGTCCGCGCCCTCATCTTCGACTTCGGCAACGTCCAGTACCGCTTTGACAACAGCCGCTTCCTGGTCGGCCTTTCCCGGCTCTCCGGCCGTTCCGCCGAAGAACTGAAGGGGGCCATCTACGACAGCTCATCCCTGAGCCAGGACTACGAGGCCGGGCGCATCGACTCCCAGGCCTTCCTCGCGGGGGTGTCCGCCCTCTGCGGCCGGGAGCTGACCGAGACTGAGTTCCTGCCCATCTTCACGGACCTCTTCACGCCCATTGACAGCACCCTGGAGCTGATCCGGAAGCTGAAGCCCACCTACCGCATCGGCCTGCTCTCGAACACCAGCCCCTGGCACTTCGACTACTTCATCCGCTCCACCCCGATCTTCCCGCTCTACGACACCGTCACCCTCTCCTACGAAGTGGGCGCCAGCAAGCCGGACCCCCGCATCTACCAGGACGCCTTGAGGAAGCTGGCCCTGCCGCCGGAGGCCTGCGTCTACATCGACGACCTCCCGCCCTTCGCCGAGGCGGCCACCAAGCTGGGGCTCACCGGCCTCACCTACACCACCCCCGTGGCCCTCATGGCCCAGCTGCGCCAGCTGAAGGTGGCCTTCTAGCGCCTCGCCTTGCCGGTGACGCGCTCGATCTCGATGCGGAAGACGGTGACGCGGGCCAGGTTCTTCTCGATGCCCCGCTGGACCTGCTCCGGGTATTGCGCCGCGAAGCGCTGCCCGATGGCCTGGAGGGCAGCGATGCGGGCGGCCCCGCCGTGGACCTGGACGGCCCGGCCGAAGACGATGGCGCTCTCGTACCGGGTGGAGAGCTGCTCGGGCAGCACCTCCGCCTGGGTCACCACGCAGTAGGAGACCCGGGTGTCCCCCGCCAGGTTGTCGAGCTTGTGGCCCTCGGTCGCCGAGTGGAGGAGCAGGGCGCCGTCCAGGAGCACATGGTTCACGGGCACGGCGTAGGGCCAGCCGTCCCGGCCCACCGTGGCGAGGACGCCGAACTCGGCCTTGGCAAGGACGGCCCAGGCCTCCGCTGAAGTCAGCTCCCGCTCCCGGCGCCGCATGGGCTGCTGGGGCGCGCTCATGACCGCTTCCCGGCGATCCAGTTGAGTGCCTCCAGGGGCGTCATGCGGTTCAGGTCCAGGGCCTCCAGCTCGGCGCGCAGGCTGTCGGGCTCCACTTCGAACATCGGGAGGGCCGGCTGGGACGCCATGGGGGGCCGGGGCGGCGCCTCCGGAGCCTGGGCCAGCAGGCGCTGGGCCTTCTGGATGACGGACCTGGGCAGCCCCGCCAGCCGCGCCACCTGGATGCCGTAGCTGCGGTCCGCGGGTCCCGGCGCCACGCGGTGGAGGAAGTGCAGCTGCTCCTCCCACTCCTGGACCTCCACGTGAAGGTTCTGGATCCGCGAGTCCTCGGCGAGCTTCGTCATCTCAAAGTAGTGCGTGGCGAACAGGGTGCGCGGGGCGCCGCCCTTCAGGTCCCGGAGGAACAGCGCGATGGCCTCGGCCAGGGCCAGGCCGTCCCGGGTGCTGGTGCCGCGGCCGATCTCATCGAGGATCACGAGGCTGGCCCGGGTGGCCTGGTTGAGGATCCGGGCCGTCTCGGTCATCTCCACCATGAAGGTGGACTGGCCCTTGGCCAGCTGGTCCGAGGCGCCGATGCGGGTGAAGATCCGGTCCACCAGGCCGAAGCGCATGAGCTCCGCGGGCACGAAGGAGCCGCTCTGGGCGAGCACCACCAGCAGGGCCGAGGTGCGCAGAAAGGTGGACTTGCCGCCCATGTTCGGGCCCGTCACCACGGCCATGGGCTGGGCGGCGCTGAACTGCAGGTCGTTGGGGATGCACTCGCGCCCCATCCGGGCTTCCAGCATGGGATGCCGGGCCGAGACCAGGGTCAGCTCCCGGTCCTCGCCCAGCTCGGGTCGGCTCCAGCCCGAGAGCCGCGCCCGCTCCGCCAAGGCCGCCAGCACATCCAGGGTGGCCACGGCGCGGGCCAGGCCGGTCAGGTGCGCGCGGTGCTCCAGCACCAGGGCCAGCAGGCGCTGGAACTGCACCGCCTCCAGGCGGGCCTGGTCGCTCTCGGCGCTCAGCAGCCGCTGCTCGAAGGCCACCAGCTTCTCGGTGGTGAACCGCTCGGCGTTGGCCAGGGTCTGCTTGCGGAGGAAGTGGGCAGGCACCGCGCCGAGGTTCGACTTCGTGATCTCGAAGTAGTAGCCGAAGACCCGGTTGTACTTGATCTTGAGGCTCTGGATGCCGATCTGGCGGCGCTCGTCCTCTTCCAGTTCCAGCATCACCTGCTTGGCGTCCCGCGCCAGGCGGCGTACCGCGTCGAGCTCCGCATCCACGCCTTCGCGGATGACGCCGCCCTTCTCCAGGTCCAGGGGGGGCGCGTCGGCGAGGCTGTGCTGGAGGTCCAGGAGCAGCTCTCCACAGAGCGGCGTGTCCTGCGGCCAGAGGCCCAACTCGGCCACCTCCGGAGCCCAGCCCTCGTCCTGCAGGCGGGCGGGCAGCTTCTGGAGCACCGCCAGGCCGTCCCGGAGCTGGCCCAGCTCCGGCGGCGAGGCGAGGCCCAGGGCCACGCGGCCCAGCAGGCGGTCCAGGTCCGGCACCTGGCTGAGCAGCGTCTGGATGGGACCGCGGCGGCGGTCCTCCGTGAGCCAGGCCACCTGGGACCAGCGGCGCTCCAGGGCCGCGCGGTCGCGCAGGGGCTGCTCCAGCCAGCCCTTCAGCAGGCGGGAGCCCATGCGGGTGCGGCACTGGTCCAGCAGGGCGAGCAGCGAGCCCGCGCGGCCCCCGTCCAGGCCGTTGGCGAGGACCTCCAGGTGCCGGGCGCTGGTGGCGTCCAGCAGGGGCCCGGCGGCGCCCAGCTCCAGGCTCACGCCCTGCAGGTGCGCCGGACGGCCCTTCTGGGTGGCCTCCACATGGTCCAGCAGCGCCGCCAGGGCGCCCAGGGCAACGGGATAGGGATCCAGGCCCACGCCCTCCAGGTGCTGCCAGCCGAAGAAGGCCAGCACCTGCTGCCGGGCCCGGGAGGCCTCGAAACGCCAGGCGGGCAGCCGGGTGCGGGCCGCCTCGAGCTGCGCCAGCTCCGGCGCGCCCTCGGCCAGGATCAGCTCCTGGGGAGCCAGCCGCTCCAGGGTGGCGTGGAGGGCCTCCTCGCCCTCGCCGGGGATCACCCGCAGGACCCCGGAGGCCAGCTGCAGCAGGGCCAGGCCCCAGGCCGGCCCCACGCGATGCAGGGCGCAGAGCCACCGGGCGTCGTCGTCCAGCCAGGTGCCGGGGGTGATGATGCGCTTGATGGCGCGGGGCAGCAGGCCCTTCACGTCCTCGGCCTTGGCCGTGGGCTCGGCGATGGCGGCGGAGAAGCCCGCGGCCAGCAGCTTGGGCAGGTAGGACTCCAGGGCGAAGTGGGGCACCCCGCACATGGGCGTCTCAGCTTCGGTGCCCTTGCCGCGCTGCGTGAGGGCGATCTCCAGCACCGGCGCCGCCCGCACCGCGTCCTCCCCGATGAGCTCGTAGAAGTCCCCCATGCGCGTCAGCAGGATGGCGTCGCCCGCCTCGCGCTTGAGGCCCGCGATCTGCTGCATCATCGGGGTGGACATGGGAACCCTGGGGGAACCCCGATCTTCCCACATTCGGGGGGGCAGGCGCTGACGCTAGGATGGTTCCCATGGAACGAATGGACTGTGTGGTCATTGGCGCGGGCGTGGTGGGGCTGGCCCTGGCGCGGGAGCTGGCGCGGCGGGGCCGGGAGGTGGTGGTGCTGGAGGCGGAGGACCGCATCGGCACAGGCATCAGCTCCCGCAACAGCGAGGTCATCCACGCGGGCATCTACTACCCGACCGGGACGCTCAAGGCCCGCCTCGGCGTGGCGGGGAACCGGGCCTTGTACGCCTTCTGCGCCGAGCACGGCGTGGCCCACCGACGCTGCGGCAAGCTCATCGTGGCCGCGGACGAGGCCGACCTGCCGGCCCTGGAGCGCATCCGCGCCCAGGCCGAGGCCAACGGCGTAGCTGATCTGCGCTGGCTCTCCGGCGCGGAAGCCGTGAGTCTGGAACCCCGCCTGCGCTGCGCGGCGGCCCTCCAGTCGCCCAGCACCGGCATCATCGACAGCCACGGCCTCATGCGCGCCCTGCGCATGGAGGCCGAGGCCCACGGCGCCGCCGTCGTGCTGAAAAGTCCGGTCGCGGGGGGGCGACTGACTGCGGAGGGGCTGGAAGTCCGCGTGGGCGGGGACGAGCCCATGACCCTCCTGGCGGGCGCGGTCTTCAACGCCGCGGGCCTCGGCGCCCAGCGGGTGGCACAGGGCTTCGAGGGCCTCCGCCCCGGCAGCGTCCCGGCTCTGCACCTGGCCAAGGGCAACTACTACAGCCTGGCCGGGGCGGCGCCCTTCTCCCGGCTGGTCTACCCCATTCCCTCCCAGGGCGGCCTCGGCGTGCACCTCACCCTGGACCTGGGCGGCCAGGCCCGCTTTGGTCCCGACGTGGAGTGGCTCGACCGGGAGGACTACGACGTGGACTCGCGCCGGGCCGACGGCTTCTACGCCGAGATCCGCCGCTACTGGCCCGGCCTGCCGGACGGGGCGCTCCAGCCGGCCTACGCCGGGATCCGCCCCAAGCTCCACGGTCCCGGAGAGCCCGCGCCGGACTTCGTCATCCAGCGCGAGGACGCTCACGGTCTGCCGGGCCTGGTGAACCTCTTCGGCATCGAGAGCCCGGGCCTCACCGCGTGTCTGGCCCTGGCGGAGGAGGTGGCGGGCTGATGGGGCTACCCTGGGGCATGGATGCCACCCAGCCTGTCCCTGCCCAGCCCACCGAGCCGCCGGAGATCGCTCTCTGCCTGGAGCTGGGGCGGGCCTATCAGGCCTACGGCATCCCCGCCCACCGCTTCGAGGACGCCCTGGGCCGCATCGCAAAGCGCCTCGGCCTGGAGGGCCAGTTCTTCGCGCTGCCCACGGCCTTCTTCGCCACGCTGGCGAAGGGCGGGCAGAGCTGGACCTTCATCCAGCGCAGCGTCTCGGGAGACGTCAACCTGGCCAAGCTCTCGGACCTACAAAACACCACCGATGCCCTCATCGCCGGCCAGCTCTCCACCGAAGAGGCCCGCGACCGCGTGCGGGAGATCCTGGCCGGGCCGGATCGCTGGGGAGCCCTCCTGACGGTGTTCTGCTTCGGCCTGGGCTCGGCACCGTCGGCGGCCTTCTTCGGGGGCGGGTGGCGGGAGATGGTGCTGACGGCCGTGCTCGGCACTCTGGTGGGCACTCTGGCGGTCCTGCTGGGACGGCGGGCCGGGCCGGTGCAGCTGGTCTATCCCCTGGCGGGCACCCTGGTGGGCTTCCTGGCACTCGCCGCCGCCTACCGGTTCCCGCACGTCTCACCCCAGGTGCTGACCCTGGGTGGACTCATCGTCCTGATCCCGGGCCTGCGCCTGGTGGTGTCCATGAACGAGCTGGCCACGGGCAACCTGGTGGCGGGCACGGCCCGCCTGGTGGACGCGGCCATGACCTTCCTCTCGCTGGGCTTCGGCGTTGCCCTGGGCCAGCGCCTCGCCGCGTCCCTGCTGGACCGGGCCCTGCTGGGCAGCCCCCTGCCCCTGCCCGCCTGGACCCTGCTGCCGATCCTGCTGCTGGCGGCCGCGGCCTTCCTGGTGATCTTCAAGGCCCGGCCCTCGGACCTGCCCTGGATCTTCGGCGCCTGCGTCCTGGCCTTCTACGGCTCCCGCCTGGGCGCCACCCTGCTGGGGGCCCAGTTCGGCGTGGGGCTGGGCGCCTTCACCCTGGGCCTGGCCAGCAACCTCTTCACCCGCCTCCGGCGCCAGCCGTCCGCGGTGACCCTGCTGCCGGGGCTGGTGGTGCTGGTTCCGGGTGGCCTCGGCTTCAAGGGCCTCGAGTTCATCATCCAGAAGCAGCTGGTGCTGGGCCTCGACACCGCCTTCCAGGCCCTCTTCGTGGCCATCGCCCTCCTCATGGGCCTGCTGCTGGCCCAGGTCGCCGTGCATCCCCGGACCGCGCTCTGAAGCCAATCCACAAAGGCTGCCGGAGCCAGACTCGTACTTGAGCTGTTAGGTGGGGGACTGCCTCGAAAAAAATCGACCACAAAGAACCCAAAGGAGGCATCCCGTTCTACCTTTGCGCCCTCTGTGTTCTTTGTGGTTAACGGGTGATGGTAGACGCCTCGCCCTGCTCGTGGAGGAGGCGGTCCAGGTCGTCCCAGCTGAGGGAGAACCGGCCCTTGAGACCCCAGTCCGGGCCCCAGGAGTTGATGGCCCAGACGCGCTTCTGCTCGGCATCCACCCCCAGCAGCTCGAACGCGTGACCGCCCCGCTGCTCGCCGCTGAGCTTGACGGAGCCCGTCGCGTCCGGCTTGTCGAAGCCCTCGTACCAGTTCACCCCGACCTCCACGGGGCCCAGAGTGGCCAGGGCCTTCAGCACGTCATCCAGGCCGAAGCACCAGTGGTAGCCCGTGGCGTAGCCCAGGTCCTTGAGCGCCTTCATGGCGCCGAGCACCGTGGAGCCCGTGTCCTGGGGTGGCCAGACCCCCACGATGACGTCATCCCGGGTGGCCTGGCTGTAGACCTTCCGGGCCAGGGCCTCGGTGTAGCGGGCCCCCTTCTGCTTGTAGGGGGCGGTGCAGGCCACGCCCACCGCGCCGTTGCCGGTGCAGGAGCCCAGCTTGCCCTGGTCGAAGGCTGGCACCGTCCGCTCCCAGGTGCGGGTGACGATCTGGGCGCCCTTAGGCAGGGGCACCGGGAAGGCACGGCTCCGCTCATCGAAGTGCAGGTGCCGCCCCAGCCGCCCGCCGTGCTTGGAGGGGTGCTCGGGAATCAGCCCGACACGATGAGGGTTGGACGGCTGGGCCATGGGGGCCTCCTGGGCTGGGAGTGGGTGGGCTGAGGAATGGCATCAGGCTACCCATGACCGTATATATGTCAATGAATGTCCAGGGTTTGTCTGAAAAAATCGCTCTAAAGAAACACCACGGCATCCTGGTTTTGTGTTTTTATAATAAAATTTTCGAAGAAAACTTTAGTGTCATTTTATCATATTTACAGCATCCAATGTCTCGAGGTGCCCCATGTCCCTCCTTCCCTTCACCCAGAAAGCCAACGATGCCCTGGTGACGGCCCGGCAGCGGGCCGTCCAGGACCAGCACCCGGAGTTGGTCCCCCAGCACCTGCTCGCCGCGCTCCTCCAGCCCGAGGCAGGGCTGCACTCGCTGCTGGAGCGGGCCGGCCTGGCTCCTGAAGCCATCCAGGGCCTGGCCGACGCCGCCGAAGAGCTGATCACCCGCCTGCCCCGGGCCGTCGGAGGCGCTGAGCCCCAGGTGGGCCCCGCCTTCCGCCACTTCCTGGAGGTGGCCAGCGACACGGGCCGGGGCCTGGGTGACCGCTTCCTGGCCACGGACGCCCTGCTGCTGGCCCTGACCAATGCCCATACGGATGCCAAGCAGGTCCTGGAGCGGTTCGGCCTGGACCGCAAGAAGCTGGAGGCCACCATCCGCGAGGTCCGCAAGGGCTCGCGGGTGGAGGACGAGAAGGCCGAGGAGAGGTTCGCCAGCCTCGAGAAGTACGCCAAGGACTACTCGGCCCTGGCTGCCGCGGGCAAGCTGGACCCGGTCATCGGCCGGGAGGATGAGGTCCGCCGCATCCTCCAGGTCCTCTCGCGGCGCACCAAGAACAACCCCGTGCTCATCGGCGAGCCCGGCGTCGGCAAGACCGCCATCGTGGAGGGCTTGGCCCAGCGCATCCAGAAGAGCGACGTGCCCGAGAGCCTCAAGGGCCTGCGGGTCATGGGCCTGGACATGGGTGCCCTGGTGGCCGGCACCCAGTTCCGGGGCCAGTTCGAGGAGCGCCTGAAGGGCGTCATCCAGGAGATCGAGAAGGCGGAAGGCCAGATCGTGCTCTTCATCGACGAGCTGCACCTGCTGGTGGGCGCCGGGGCCTCTCAGGGGGGCATGGACGCCGCCAACCTCCTCAAGCCCGCCCTGGCCCGGGGCGAGCTGCGCTGCATCGGTGCCACCACCCTGGACGAGTACCGCAAGCACATCGAGAAGGACGCGGCCCTGGAGCGCCGCTTCCAGCCCGTGTTCGTGGAGGAGCCCGGCGTGGAGGACGCCATCTCCATCCTGCGCGGCCTCAAGGAGCGCTATGAGCTGCACCACGGCGTGCGCATCCAGGACGCGGCCCTGGTGGCCGCCGCCCAGCTGAGCCACCGCTACATCTCGGACCGCTTCCTGCCCGACAAGGCCGTGGACCTCATGGACGAGGCCGCCAGCGCCGTGCGCATCCAGCTGGACAGCCGGCCCGAGGAGATCGACGCCCGGGAGCGCCGGGAGATGCAGCTGCAGATGGAGCGCCACTCCCTGACCAAGGAGAAGGATGCGGCCAGCCGCGCCCGGCTGGCGGAGCTGGACAAGGAGCTGGCCGAGCTGAAGGAGGAGCTCGGCGGCCTGCGGGCCCAGTGGGAGAACGAGAAGTCCGTCATCGAGGGGGCCCGGGGCCTGCAGAAGAAGCTGGACGACCTGCGCCTGGAGCACGAGCAGGCCAAGGCCAAGGGCGACCTGGAGCGGGCCTCCCGCCTGGAATACGGCGAGATCCCCGCCCTGGAGAAGCAGCTGGCGGCGGTCTCCCCCCGGGACACCGCCATGCTCCGGCTGGAGGTGGGTGAGGCCGACATCGCCGCCATCGTCAGCCGGTGGACCGGCATCCCGGTGAGCCGGATCCTCGAGGGCGAGGTCGAGAAGCTGCTGCGCATGGAGGCCCGGCTGCGGGAGCGGGTCGTGGGGCAGGATCCCGCCCTGACCGCCATCTCCGACGCCCTCCGGCGCAACCGGGCCGGCCTGGGCGACCCCAAGCGGCCCATCGGCAGCTTCCTCTTCCTCGGGCCCACGGGCGTCGGCAAGACCGAGGTGGCCCGGGCCCTGGCGGACTTCCTCTTCGACGACGAGAACGCCCTGGTCCGCATCGACATGAGCGAGTTCACCCACGAGGCCGACGCCACCCGCCTCATCGGCGCCGCGCCGGGCTACATCGGCTACGAGGAGGGGGGCCGCCTCACGGAGGCCATCCGCCGCCGCCCCTACGCGGTCATCCTCCTGGACGAGATGGAGAAGGCCCACCCCCGGATCTTCGACCTCTTCCTGCAGGTGCTCGAGGACGGCCGCCTCACGGACGGCCAGGGCCGCACCGTCAACTTTCGCAACACGGTGGTGCTCATGACCACCAACCTCGGCAGCCAGGCCATCTTCGAGGCCGGGGGCGATCCCACCCAGGCCGAGGAGGCGGTCCAGGCGGCCCTCCACGGGCACTTCCGCCCCGAGTTCCTGAACCGCCTGGACGAGGTGGTCCTGTTCCGTTCCCTGTCCCAGGCAGACATGAAGGCCGTGGCCCGGATCCAGCTCCGGCGCGTGGAAGGCCTGCTCCAGGCCCAGCGACTGGGTCTCGAGGTCCCCGAGGCGGCCCTGGACTGGCTGGCCGAGGAGGGCTTCGACCCCCACTTCGGCGCGCGCCCCCTCAAGCGGCTCATCCAGCAGGTAGTGGTCAACCCCCTGTCCCGCATGGTCCTCCAGGGGCTCCTCCAGCCCGGCGACATGGCCCGCCTCGACATCCGCGACGGCCAGCTCTTCGTGGAGACCGAGGCAGTCCAGTAGGCGCCCTGGTCCTGGAACCCGGCAAAAACTTTCCCACCCCCCCCCGCTGTCCGATGAGCACCGGGTAGCTGGAGCCGCGGTGCCTCTTCCCCCCCCCATTCCCATCCTGATCGTGGATGACGAAGCCGACCTGCGGGACCTCCTGGTGGAGGCTCTCCAGGACCAGGGCTACGCCGCGGTTGGCGCCGAGGGCGGTGCCCAGGCCCTGGCCCTGGTGCAGAAACAGCACTTCCCCGTGATCTTCACCGACCTCAACATGCCGGGCGGACTGTCCGGCCTGGAGCTGCTGCGGGCGGTGCACGAGGTGGACCCGCGCAGCATGGGCATCCTGATGACGGGCTACGCCACCACGGAGTCAGCCATCCAGGCCCTCAAGCGCGGTGCCTACGACTTCATCCAGAAGCCCTTCAAGCTGGCGGAGATCGAGGCGGGCCTGGAGCGGGCCCTGGAGCACTACCGCCTGGTCCGGGAGAACGAGGAATACCAGCAGAACCTGGAGCGCATGGTGGAGGCCCGCACCGAGGAGATCCTGGGCCTGAAGAACGACATCGAGCGGCTCTTCGAGGGCTTCGTGAACGCCTCGGTGACCGCCATCGAGGCCCGGGACCCCAGCACCTCCGGTCACTCGAGCCGAGTGGCCGACCTCACCGTGGGCCTGGCCGAAGCCGTGAACGGCACCCCCAACGGGCCCTACGGCGGCCTCCACTTCAACCCCATCCAGATCCGCGAGATCCGCTACGCCAGCCTGCTCCACGACTTCGGCAAGGTGGGCGTCCGGGAGCAGGTGCTGGTGAAGGCCAAGAAGATCGAGGGCGAGCGGCTGGAGAACATCTACCAGCGGCTCCACCAGCGGACCCTGGAGAAGATGCGGGACCGGCTGCTGGACATCTGGAGCAAGGGCAACAGCTTCGACGACCGCACCGTGGGGACCCTCCTCCGGGAGCAGGAGGAGGAGACCCGGCGCCTGGTGGAGCTGGTGCGGCGCAGCAACGAGCCGACCGTGCTGCCCCAGGAAGTGGCGCTGGAGCTGAACCTCCTGGAGGACCTGAGCTACCAGCACTGGTCAGGGGAGTCCCGCACGCTCATCGATCCGCATGATATCGGCCTCCTGAGGATCCCCAAGGGCAGCCTCTCTGAAGGTGAGCGCGACGAGATCCAGAACCACGTCACCTACACCTACAAGTTCCTGAGCCAGATCCCCTGGACCACGGAGCTCGCGGGCGTCCCCGACATCGCCTGGGCCCACCATGAGCGCCTCAACGGGAAGGGCTATCCCCGCCAGCTGCTGGATGCCGACATCCCGGTGCAGAGCAAGCTCATGGCCGTCTCCGACGTCTACGACGCCCTGACCGCCGCGGACCGGCCCTACAAGGCCGCCGTGAGCGTCGAGCGGAGCCTCGAGATCCTGGAGCAGGAGGCCAAAGTCAACCTGCTGGATACCGAGGTGCTCCGCATCTTCCTGGAGGCGCGAATCTACGAGCGCACGTCGACCCAGGCCCGGGGTCGCCCATGATCCAGGACCCCATCCTCATTGTGGACGACGAGGCCGAAGTCCGCATGACGCTGCTCGAAGCCCTGGAGCACCGGGGCTACTCGGCCGAAGCCGTCCCCAACGCCGAGGCGGCCCTGGTGCGCATGGGCCAGCGGAATTTCCCGGTGGTGATCACCGACTTCCACATGCCCGGGGGCCAGTCTGGCCTGGAGCTCATCAGCGTCATCCGCCACCGCTATCCCGACACCCTCTGCGTGCTGATCACGGCCTTCGCCTCGGTGGAGACCAGCGTCGCGGCCCTGAAGCACGGAGCCTACGACCTCATCCAGAAGCCCTTCCGGCTTGCGGACATGGAGGTGGTCCTCAACCGGGCCCTGGACCACGCGAGCCTGCTGCAAAAGCTGCGGGCCTACCATGGCGAGCTGGAAGACCGGGTCCTGAGCCGGACCCGCGACCTGGCGGAGGCCCAGAGGGAGGCTCTGGAGCTCTGCGACCTCAGCCTCCAGGCTCTGGACCGGCCCACCATGGCCGAAGCCCTGGATGCCCTCCTGGACCGCCTGGCCGCCCGCTGGTCGCCCAGCGGCCTGGCCTGCTACCGCCACGACGGGGACGGCTACCTCTTCCGGCTCGCCAGCCGCGGCAAGCGCCCACTGCCCGACCAGCTGGAGCGCCCCCAGCCCGGGCTCCTGCCGAAACCCGGGCTCGGTTTCCCCGAGGAGCATCTGGTTCCCCTGGGCAATGCCGGGTGGCTCTACCTCGGCTTCGAGGGGCGCTCCACCTTCAACGAGCTGGACCCGGGCTTCCGGCTCCTGGCCCGGCACCTGGAACTCCTGCTGCGGGTCCGGTGACGGATGGGCGGCCGCATCCTCATCGTTGACGACAACGCCATGATCCGCAGTGAGATCAAGGCGGTCCTCATGAAGGACGGCTCCTTCGCGCACTTCCAGGAGGCCGCCGACGGCCTGACCGCGTTCAAGGCCATCATGGAGACCCCCCCGGATCTGGTGCTCTGCGACCTTGTCATGCCGGGCTTCGACGGTCTCAAGTTCCTGGGCCTCAAGGCCAGCCGGAAGGAGCTCGAGCAGATCCCGGTCATCATCCTCACCGCCGAGGACGACCTGGACCGCAAGGCCGAGATCCTGGAGCGCGGCGCCTCGGACTACGTCACCAAGCCCTTCCACGAGAAGGAGCTCCTGGCCCGGGTGCGCATCCACACCAAGCTGAAGCTGCTCCAGGACGAGCTGCGGGAGAAGAACGCCCAGCTCGAGATGCTCTCGGTGACGGATGCGCTCACGGGCCTGGCCAACCGGCGGCGCCTCATGGCCCGGCTGGAGGAGGAGGTCCAGCGGGCGCGTCGCTTCCGGACTCCACTCTCCGTGGTGATGATCGACATCGACCACTTCAAGCAGGTGAATGACACCCACGGGCATGCCATGGGCGACGAGGTGCTGCGCAACATCGGGGCCCTGCTCAAGGCCGGGGTGCGGGCCACGGACCTGGCCGCGCGCTACGGTGGTGAGGAGCTGACCCTGGTGCTACCCCACACGGATGCCCCCGGGGCGCTCCTGGTGGCCGAGGGACTGCGACAGAGATTCGCCGAGCTCGAGCACCACCTGGATGGCGTCAGCCTGAGGAAGACGGCCAGCCTGGGGGTGGCCACCCGGGACGGCCAGAGCGAGATCCCCAGCGCGGAGGAGCTCCTCAAGCACGCCGACGAGGCCCTCTACCGGGCCAAGCAGGGTGGGCGCGACCGGGTGGAGGCGGCGGGCTAGGCCCGCGCTACCTCGCGGCCTTCCTCAGAGCCTCGACCTTGTCGGTCTTCTCCCAGCTGAACCCGGGCCGGCCGAAGTGACCGTAGGCGGCGGTGGCGCGGTAGATGGGCCGGCGCAGGTCCAGGGTCTCGATCATGGCCTTGGGGGTGCAGCTGAAGACTTCGCGCACGGCCTTGACGATGGCCTCGTCGGAGACCTGGCCGGTGCCGAAGGTGTCCACGGCGACGGAGACGGGTTCGGCGACACCGATGGCGTAGGCCAGCTGGATCTCGCAGCGCCGGGCCAGGCCCGCGGCCACGATGTTCTTGGCGATGTAGCGGCCCATGTAGGCGGCGCTGCGGTCCACCTTGCTGGGATCCTTGCCCGAGAAGGCGCCGCCCCCGTGGTGGCCGGTGCCGCCGTAGGTGTCCACGATGATCTTGCGGCCGGTGAGCCCCGTGTCGCCCATGGGGCCGCCCACCACGAAGCGCCCGGTGGGGTTCACGTGATAGACCGTGTCGGCGTCCAGCAGCTCCGCGGGCAGCGAGGCGTGGATGACTTCCTGGAGGATGCTGTCGCGGATGGCGTTCTGGAGGATGTGCTCATCGTGCTGGGTCGAGATGACCACGGTATGGATCCGCTTCACCCGGTCGCCGTCGAACTCCACGGTGACCTGGCTCTTGCCGTCGGGCCGCAGCCAGGGCAGCTGGCCGTCCTTGCGGACCTCGGCGAGCTTCCGGGTCAGCAGGTGGGCGTAGTGGATCGGGGCCGGCATCAGCTCCGGGGTGTCGTCGCAGGCGTAGCCGAACATCAGGCCCTGGTCACCGGCGCCGCCGGTGTCCACGCCCATGGCGATGTCGGGACTCTGCTGGTCGATGGTGACCATGACCGCGCAGGTGTTGTAGTCGAAGCCCTTGATGTGGTGGTCGTAGCCGATGTCCTTCACTACGTCCCGCACCAGCTGGGCCACGGGGATGTAGGTCTGGGTCGTGATCTCGCCCGCCACCAGCACCAGGCCCGTGGTCAGCAGCGTCTCGCAGGCCACGCGGCTGCGGGGGTCGTCCTTGAGTGCCGCGTCCAGCACGGCGTCGGAGATCTGGTCCGCCATCTTGTCGGGATGGCCCTCAGTGACACTCTCGGAGGTGAACAGGTGATGCCCCTGGGTGACCATGCAGGACTCCTAGCCGAGCCCCCGGACCGCCTCCGGAGGAACAGGGAGTATATCGCGGTATGCCTTTTGGATGACGCGGGAACCCTTGTCTTGCCCTAGCCTGGAGACTATGGTGGGGAGTTCCCCGTCTCGACGCAGCACCCCTTGCACCCATGGAGGAACCCATGAATCCCTTCCGCCGCTCCACGCTGGCCCTGGCCCTGATGGCCTTGTCCCTGCTGACGGTTTCCACAGCCTGCAAGCGCGAGGATCCCCAGATCCGCGAGCTGACCCAAAAGGCCGCCGAGGCCGACAAGGCCAGCCAGCAGCTCAACCAGGCGGGCAGCGACCAGCAGAAGAAGCTGGCCCAGGCCGGCGTCAACGACGTCAAGCCCAACGCCGAGACCCTCCAGCTCACCGAGGAGCAGAAGAAGGCCCTCGAGGAGCGCATCAAGAACGAGAAGAACAGCTCCTACCAGGCCCTGCTCCAGGAGGTGCTGGACAAGGACAAGGAGATCAAGGAGCTCAACACCAAGCTGGCCAAGCTCAAGGCCGACCTGCCCAGGCCCGACCTGGCCAAGCCCAATGACAGCCACTACGGCATGGCCATGCGCTTCCTGAAGAAGAAGGGGGTCTCCGAGGCCGACGCCAAGAAGCTGGTGAGCCGCGTGGCCATCCTCGACAAGCTGGCCCCGGGCTTCGAGGTCTACCACTTCTACGCCAACGGCACCTACGGCACCTGGGTCTCCCAGGGCAAGGCCAAGATCAGCCCCAACGACCTGATGCGCCAGGAGCGAGAGAAGGTGGAAGGCGAGCGGGACGAGGCCGTGGCCCAGAACGAGAAGCTGCAGGAGGAGGTGCTGGACCTCGAGAGCCAGAAGAAGAAGATCACCGAGGAGATCGCCGGCCTGCAGTCCGAGCGGGTCAACCTGATCGAGGAGCGCACCAGGCTCCAGGCCGACAACGCCGGCCAGCTGGCCAAGCTCAACTCCCTGCACTACGTGGTGGGGACCCGCGACAAGCTGAAGGCCGACGGGGTCATCGAGATCCCCGTCTTCGCCAAGGACCGGGCCGGCCGGAACTGGCGCGACGAGGTCTTCACCCAGAGCCTCGACCTCCGCTCCGCCAAGACCATCGTCATCAAGGCCTCGGAGCTGGGCCTGCCGAAGATCGGCAAAGTGAACGTCGTGCCGGGTTCCTACCTGAAGGACGAGCACTACAAGCTCTCCATCAGCGAGGACAAGCAGACCGCCACCGTGGAGCTGATCACCGTGAGCCGCTTTAAGAACGACAAGGTCGTCTTTGCCGTCACCGACTGAGGCGCTCTGACCTGGGGAGGGGCCCTGTCCGGGGCCCCTCTTTTTTGTGGAATTTCCCCGCCAGCCCGCCTATTGTCGGAAGACCCTTCCTGGATTTCCCTAACCCCACCCATGAGGTGATGCGATGCATTCACGCTTGTCCCAGGCGTTTCTCGGTACTTCCCTGCTGGCGCTCCTCGCCTGCAATGGAGGCGGCGACTCCAAGGCCCCCACCATCGTCACCGGCGGGGGCGAGATCACCAGTGCCGTCGCGCCGGTCTTCGACCCCACCACCGGCAACGTGCCCCTGCCGAACATCCTCGTGACGGCCTCGATCACCGGCATCACCTACACGGCCACTGCCACCCCGGCCGCGGGAATGCTGAACATCAACCCGGGCTATCCCCTGACCCCGGACAAGGCCCTGGCCTTCGTCAACCTCAAGGAGATGGGGAACACCCACGCGGTATCCGGCCTCAACGCCCCGATCTACATCTCCTTCCCGGCCGCCGTCGACACCACCACTGTGAATGGCACCAACATCAAGATCTTCCAGCTGACGCCGGATGCGGCGGGCACCGAGAACGCCGCCCTGGGCTTCACCGACATCTCGGGCCTCTTCACCTTCAGCACCATGACCCTGGTGCCCTCGGGCATGGGCGTCTACGCCTATCCCAAGCTGCCCCTGCTGCCCGGCTACCGCTACCTCTTCGTGGTGACCAACCGAGTGAAGGACACCGCCGGTCTGCCCATCACGGGCTCGCCCTACTTCGAGGCCCTGAAGGGCACGATTCCCCTGACAGGCTCCTTCGCGGGGCTGGAAGCGGTGCGCGCCAACGTGACCAGCGGCGGCCAGATCCTGCTGTCCGGCTACGCCAAGGTCATGGATGACCTGATCGCCGCCAGCGCCACCACCACCATCACCAAGCGCTCGGACATCGCGGTCATGGGCCGCTTCATCACCACCGGCGCCGGCTACATCCCCACCGATCCGGCCAACACCACCCCCGCCCTGGCGGCAGTCCGCATCCCCATGGAAATGGCCCTCTGGGCCTGGGCCAACAATGCCGCCGTGCCGAACACCGTGGACTTCAGCACCACCGAGAGCCGCAGCTGGAACAACTCGGTCAGCTCCTTCACCGTCGTGGCCAGCGAGGCCGCCGTTCCCGGCTCCGTCGCGGCCTTCTATTCCGCTGCCGGCCTTGCCACCGCGCCCAGCTCCGCCATCGGCCTCGTCACCTCGGGCGCCTTCGAAGGTGCCAACCTCCAGATGGACCCCTACGGCGTCTCCAAGAACGCCAGCATCTCCGGTGACATCACCGCCGGAACGGGCCTCACCTACAACCCCGGCACCTCCGTGGTGCCCGGCAGCGGCACCACCCAGGCCGCCCGCAACGCCACCGGCAAGCTGCGCGGCTTCTACCACACGACCCGCACCGTGCCCTTCATTGCCCTGAGCCCCAAGGCCGCTCCCGCTTCCGGCACCACCTATCCCGTCGCCATCTTCCTGCACGGCATCGGCGGCCAGAAGGAGCAGGTCCTGGGTCTCGCCAACACGCTGTGCGCCGCCGGCTACACCGTCATCGCCATCGACCAGGCCCGCCACGGTGCCGTGGCGGATGGCCGTCCCGCGGCCGAGTGGGCAAGCAACTTCTTCATGCTGCCCTCCATGCTCACCGCCCGCGCCAACGGCCAGACCAGCGCCTTCAACCTCTGGCGCCTGGAGCGCATCCTCAAGCAGCCGGCCGCCCTTGATCCCACCAGCCTGCAGGCGGCCATGGCCACCGCTGGCAAGCCCCTGGGCGCCTCGGGCGCCACCCAGTTCGTGGGCCAGAGCCTCGGCAGCATCGTGGGTGCCTACTTCCTCGCGGGCAACAGCGCCCAGACCGGCGGCAGCAACATGAAGGGCCTCCTGAGCGTTCCCGGCGCCAAGGTCATCTCCATCCTCAAGGACAGCCCCTCCTTCGCCTCCACCGTGAATGCCGGCCTCACTGCCGCGGGCGTGACCACCAACAGCAGCGCCTTCTTCCAGTTCTTCGCCCTGGCCCAGGCCGTGGTGGATCCCATGGATCCCGCCAGCATGGGCACCCCGCTCTCGGGCCAGACCGCCTCCCGCCTCGCGGGCCGGGTCCTGGTGCAGGAAGCGGTGGGTGACACGGTCATTCCCAATGCCTGCGGCCAGTACTTCGTCAACGCCTTCGCGGGCCGTCAGGGCCAGCTGGGTGGCGATGTGAGTGGCGGGTTCACCCAGGTCGACCGCTCCGGCCAGACCGCCGCCGCTGTGCCCTACGTCTACGGCGCGACCCTGGCTGCGATCAAGAGCCCCGTGGCCGCCGCCACCGCCACCGGCAGCGCCAATCCCGCCCAGGGCGTGCTGCAGTACGGCACCACCACCGCCCCCGCGGCCCACGGCCTGCTGCTCTCCGACACCACCACCCCCGCCAACGTGGCCGCCGCCCAGCGCCAGATGGCCCTCTGGGTGAACCTGAGTGTCGTGGCCGACGGCGCCGCCACCAACGGCTACCCGCTCGCGCCCGCCGGCACGGGCCTGACCGAGATCCCCGGCCTCTTCGGGCCCGAGAGCCTGACCATCCACTTCCCCGTCGCCCCGTAGTCCGAGACGATGCCTAACAAAGACGGGGCTCCGGCCCCGTCTTTTTGTTGTTCTTCCTATGCTTTCGGATGCGCTGTGTCAGTCCCGTCCCAGCTCCGGGAAGACCTCCAGCAGCCGGCGTCGGGCGTCCAGCAGCTCCGGTACCGCCGGATCCCGACGCCGGAGGAAGCCCCGGATGGCCTGGAGATCCTCGGCGGCCCGCTCCAGGACGGGCAGGCCCAGGAGCACCAGTAGAAGGCCCAGGAGGGGCGCCACCGCGCCCGCCCAGCCCCAGCGCAGTCCGCTGGCCAGGGCCAGGAGCAGGGCCCAGACCGGGTAGAGCAGCAGTCCACCCATCAGCTTCAGGGTGGCGATCTGGTCGCCCTCGTCCGTGAAGTGTGTGGCGGCCCAACCCACCAGCCGATAGGCCGGCCAGGCGAGCACACTCAGGGGCAGCAGGGACAAGGCGGCTGCCAGCCGCAGCAGGGCCCCGGGCAGCCAGCGACGGATCTCCGCGCCGGGATAGGGATGACCCACCTGGTCCGGGCGCAGGCCCCTGGCCCGCAGGAGGGCCTGGGCCGCGTGGACCTGGGACTCCAGGTCCGCCAGCGCCTCCGGAGCCAGGGCGGCCAGCCGGGGCAGCAGGGCCTGCACGCGGTCCCGGAGGGCCTCCAGGTCGACCCGGCTGCCCGGGGCCTCGGCCAGCAGCCAGGCCACCTCCTGAGCCAGGGCCAGGCAGCGGACGTTGGCATCATGGAGGGTCAGGGGCCGCAGCGCCGCCTCGATGCGGGCCGTCAGCTCGCTCACTACCCCGGGGTCGGCGCCGCGCCCGGCCAGGTCGGTCCAGGCGACCGGTGTCCCCAGCCGCAGGAGGGCACTGTGCCGGAAGGTGACCCGGTCCCCGTAGACGAGGCCCGCGGGCACGAGGGTCACAGGCACTGGGCTGGACAGGGCCATGCGCGCCGCGCCGGTCTTGAGGGGCGCGAGGTCGGCGCCGGAGTGGCTCACGCCCTCCGGGAACAGGGCCACGGAGCCCCCCCGGGCCAGCTCCTCGTGCACCTTGCGGAAGCACTGCTGGATGGACTCCCGAGTGGCGCCGCCATCCTTGGGCCGAGTCACGGGAATGGCCCGGAAGGCCGCCAGAAAGGGCCGCAGCGGCGCGATGCGCCAGAGGGTGGCCATGGCCAGCCAGCCCGTGCGGCGGTCCAGCAGAGCCGCGGCCGCCAGGGGATCCAGGAGGCCATTGGGATGGTTCAGCAGGACCAGGCAGGGGCCCGCGGGCAGGGGCGGGCCTTCCTGGCGCAGGGCCCGGAACCAGATCCGCCCCAGGAACCGGGCCGTGCGGAGGCTGGCCACCTCAGGCCTGCACGGGTCGATGCCGGGCCCAGCGGAGGACGATCCCGCTCAGGGCGATGGCGGGCAGCACGACGATCATGGCCCAGGCCAGCGCATCGCCGCCCGCCGCCCCGGCGGCCTGGAAGGCATCAGCCCGGCGGCCCACCAGCATGGGGCTGATGGCGTCCCCCAGCAGATGGATGAGCAGGACATTCACGGCGACCCCGGTGGCCCGGATGCTGGCCGGCAGACTGCTGACCGTGAGGGCGTTCACGGGGCTGGTGTTCACGAAGAGCAGGAACATGCTGAGGAAGAACAGCAGGTAGGCGGTGCCGAGGTGGTGGGTCGCCAGGGCCCAGGCCACGGCCGGGACGGCCAGGAGCAGCGTGATACCCGAGATCCCGGCTCCCGCGTCGGGCCAGCGCTTCTGCAACCGGTCCGTGAGCCAGCCCCCCAGGAAGGTGCCCAGGATGCCCGTGATCACGGCGAACAGGCCGAAGACCAGGCCGGCATGCGCAGTGCTGACCGCGAACCGCCGCTGCAGCAGGGTGGGTCCCCAGTTGCTGAGGCCCCCCATGGCGAAGGTGTAGGCCACGTAGCTGGCAGTGCAGGCCAGCCATACACGGTTCCGGAAGATGTGCTTCAGGCGCTGGAAGTAGGACTCGCCGGCCCCGACATCCTGGCCGCTGTCCATGGCCCCACGGACCGGGTCCACCTGGAAGGCCATCCAGCTGGCGAGGAACAGGCCCGGCAGTCCCGCCACCAGGAACGAGGCCCGCCAGCCCCAGGCCCCGGCCACCAGGCCGCCCAGGCCATAGCCCAGGGCGCTGCCCACGGGAATGGCCAGGTAGAACCAGGTGAAGTTCTTGGCCCGGTCGGACTCGGGAAAGCCGTCCGCCAGCATGGCCGGCCCCAGGCTCGCGTAGGCCGCCTCGCCCACGCCCACCAGGGAGCGGGCCACCAGCAGCGCCGGGTAGCTGTGGACGAAGGCGGCACCGAGGGTCGCCAGGCTCCACAGGGCCACGCCGCCGGCCACCAGGCGGGGCCGGTGGAAGCGGTCCGCCAGGTAGCCGAAGAGCGGCGCGGAGCACATGTAGACGACGATGAACACGAAGTTCAGCCGTCCAAGCTGCAGGTTGGAGAGGTGCAGATCCTTGCCCAGCGGCTCGAGAATGGCGGCGACGACCAGACGGTCCAGGTAGTTCACCAGGTTGATCCCGGTGAGCAGCAGGAGCAGCCTTCGGACGGCGGTCATCCGCATCGGGCAGCTGGGGCCCGGGTGCTACTTCTTGGTCGCGGCGGGCTTGGCGGCAGGCGCGGCGGGCTTCGCTGCGGGCGCAGCCGGCTTGGCGGCGGGTGCGGCTGCGGCGGGCTCGCTGGCATCCAGGCGCTTGGAGACCTCGGCGGTGAAGCTCTTCAGCCAGGCCTCGTCGCCCCAGGAGAGGATCTGGATGGCCTGGTCGGACAGCACCAGCTGGAGCTTCTGCTCCTTGGCGAGCTGTTCGACGATGGGTGCGGCCAGCTTCGTGATGGCCTCGCCGACCTTCTTCTCCACCCGCTGGTACTCCTGCTGGCTGTCTTCCTGCATCTTCTTGGCCTCGAACTCCACATCCCGGAACTTCTTGGCCAGGGCCTCCTTCTTGTCGGGGTCCAGGCTGGGGGAGTTCAGCTGCTGCTGCATGGTCTGGAGCTCCTGGCCCTTGGCCTGGAGCTTCTCCTGCAGGTTCTTGCCGGTGATCTCCAGCTCCGAGAAGATGGCGCCGGCCTTCTTGGAGCTGCGCACCAGCTGGTTGATGCTGAAGAAGGCGAAGCGGGGAGCGTCCTGGGCGGCGACAGGCGCGGCCAGCGCCGCGGACAGACAGAGGGCGGCCAGGGACGGGGCGATGAGGCGCATGGGTGTCTCCAGATTGAAAGGGCGATTATAGCGCAGGGGCTGGGTTTCTCAGAAGGTGGTCCCGATGGAGAACTGGAAGTCGGCCTTGCCCGCCGTGTCGAAGGGATAGGGATTGATCTTCTTGGACCAGATCAGGCGGAGCGGGGCGGGACTGATGGGCAGGAAGAACCGGAACTCCACGCCCGCGGAGCGGACGAGGGCCGGGTTCCGGAAGGAGTAGATGCCCCCCGTCGTGGCGTCCGTGTAGGTGATGATGTCCCGGCTGAAGATCTTGGTGCCGCTGGCCCAGGCGTTTCCGGCGTCGTGGAAGAAGACCAGGCGGAACTGGTCCGCGATCTTGAACTGGTATTCGAGGTTGGTGACGAACTGCTTGTTGCCGCCCACCACCACGGCGTGGCCGTAGTTGTCGAGCAGCACGGACCCCACCTGACCGTAGCGGTAGCCGCGGACGCTGTTCTCGCCACCGGGCCGGTAGAGGTCGTAGAGCGGCAGGTCATCGTGGCCGAGGTTCTGCAGGTAGCCGTAGCTGGCGTTGAAGGCGAAGATGTGGCGGTCGGCGATGTTGGCGAACTTCGCGAAGTCCCAGGTGGCCCGGAGGAAGGGCTTGTCCCCGCCGAACTGCCAGCCGCCGTATTCCAGGCCGAAGGACACCCGGGTGCCCGCTGTGGGCTTGAACTGGTGGTTGACCGTGCTGTAGGCCAGGCTCTGGCTGAAGGTGGAAGTCAGCTGGTTCGGGGTGTCGCGGAAGTAGAAGTTCTGGCCGCCCTCGATCCGGATCAGCCGGAAGCTGTAGCCCGAGGAGTAGGTCGTGAACCAGGCCCAGGGCTTCTCCGGCAGCCAGTTGCTGAGGCGGGCTCCCACGGACAGGCCGAGGCTGCGGGTGAACTGACGGTAGGCATTGGCGATACCGACCCGGGAGGCGTCGTAGTCCGCCGACCCGTTCGAGACCGAGGTCGAGAAGGAGTAGGGCAGGTCGAAGACGAAGGGCTCGGTGAAGCCGACGGAGACGCTCTTGGAATACTTGCCGCCGTTGTAGCTCACGGACAGGGTCTCGCCGCCGCCACCGAGGTTGCGGGTGGAGAAGCTCACGCCCAGGGAGAAGCCGAACAGGGAGCCGTAGCCGCCCTGGAAGAGCAGCTCGTTGACACCGGCCTCCTCACCGCGGATGACGATGTCCACCAGGGGCTTGTCGGGCACCAGGTCCACCTTGGGCTCCGAGCTCTTCACATCGAAGAAGCTCAGCTGGCTGATGCTCAGCAGGGAGTCCTTGAAGCGGTCCGTCTGGAAGAGGTCCCCCTCCCGCATGAGCATGCTGCGCCGGAGCACCTTGTCCTTGGTGTTGGTGTTGCCCTCGAACTCGATCTTGCGGATCTTGAATGCCTCGCCCTCCACCAGCTTCAGGGTGGTGTCGACCTTCTTGACACCGTCCTCCTCGCGGATGTCGAACTTCTTCTCCGTGTGGAAGAGGACGTAGGCCTGGTTGGAGTAGCTCTCCTTCAGCTTGTCCACCGTCTGGTTCACCGCGTCCAGATCGAAAGGCACGGGCTTAGCGCCCGGCTTGGGCGCCTCGGTGGACGGCTTGATGTTGAAGAACTTCCGGAAGAAGGAGCTGTTGTCCCGCTTCACCTCGGCGTACTTCTCCTGGTAGAACGACTCGCGGAACAGCTTCCCGCCCTCGGCGTTGAAGGTGCCCTCGTAGAAGCGCTCGCCTTCCAGGATCGGGATGGTCAGCGTGGCCCGGAGGTCGTACTTGGGCGACTTGGCCTCCTTGATCAGCTTCTCGTTCTTGATCTTCTGCTTGGGGGCGGTGCGGTCCTCCACCTCGATGAGGGGCTTGCCGACGAAGACGTCCTTGTAGCCCATCTTCCAGTAGGCCTTCTTGAGGTTGTCCAGGTCCTCTTCGAGGTTCTTGTCCACCAGCAGATCGTGGGTCGTGAGCCAGCTGAACATCCAGTGCTGCCGAGTCTTCTCCATCACGCTGCGCAGCTGGGCCGAGGTGTAGACCTGGTTGCCCTTGAAGGCCACCTTGTAGATCTTCGCCTTGCCGCCCTCGCTGATGTCGAACACCAGCCGGGCCACGCCACCGGCCATGGGCTCCAGGGTGACGTTCACCACCGGGTTCCGGAAGCCCTTCTCCCCGGCCTGGTCCACGATCAGGTTCTTGACCTTGCGGGCCGCCTCGGGGTCATAGACCGTGTCCGGGTTGATGGCGAGCTTCTTCTCCTTGACCTTGTCCTTGATGTTCGAGAGGCCCACTTCGGTCCCGCCCCGGTAGTCGATCTCCTTGATGAGAGGCCGCTCCCTGATGCGGATCACCAGCTTCCGACCGCCCGTGGCCTCTTCGAGCTCAAGCTTGATGTCATCGAAGCCGCCGGTCTCCCAGAGCTTCTCGATCACCGCAGTGAAGTCGATGGTGCGGAGGTCGTCGCCGATCTTCAGGCCGGACTTGAAGATCACGGTCTCGGGTGTCTGCTTCTGGGCGCCGATCACCTCGATGGTGACGATCGGCTCGATGTCCTGGGCCACCAGGGGGAAGGCGAAACCCGCCACGAGGGCCAGGGGCAGCAAGCCCCCCTGCCACCGGGGCCGGACCCGGTTCCAGACCATGTTGAGCTGCGTCATTCAGGTACTCCGACCAGATGGGTTTCCTGGCCAGAGGCCACGTCTCCGGTATCAGACAGGGTGGGGACGAGCTTCTCGTCCACCAGATCGAAACGCACCAGACCGGAAGGCATGGTGTCCTGGCCGACCATCAGTTCGGCGAGGGGATCCTCCACCTGCTTCTGGATCGCGCGCCGCAGGGGCCGGGCGCCATAGGCGCGGTCCCGCAGGGTGGTCTTCACCAGCCAGTCGCAGGCCGCGTCCGTGAGGTCGACGGCCAGCTTGTGCTTCTGGAGGGTGACGTTCAGGTCCTCCACCAGCAGGCGGACGATCTTGCGGAGCTCGTCATCACCCAGGCGGTTGAACACGACGATCTCGTCGATGCGGTTCAGGAACTCGGGCGGGAAGGTGCGCTTGAGGACCTTCATGGCATCGCCCGCCTTGGCATCGGGACGACCGTCCTGCTCGACGAAACCGAGGTTCTTCTCCGACAGCAGCTCGCGGCTCCCCACATTGGACGTCATGATAATGATGGTGTTCTTGAAGTCCACCAGGTTCCCGAAGGCATCCGAGGCCTGCCCGTCGTCGAAGATGGAGAGCAGGATGTTGATGAGGTCCGGGTGGGCCTTCTCGATCTCGTCGAAGAGCAGCACGCAGTAGGGATTCCGCCGGATGCGGTCCGTGAGCATGCCGCCTTCCTCATAGCCCACGTAGCCCGGAGGGGCCCCGAGGAGCTTGGAGACCTCGTGCTTTTCCATGTATTCGGACATGTCGAAGCGGATCATCTTCTTCGGATCGCCGAACAGGAAGGCCGCCAGGGTCTTGGCCAGCTCGGTCTTGCCGACGCCGGTGGGGCCCAGGAACAGGAAGGAGCCCATGGGGCGGTTGGGATTTTTCAGGCCCGTGCGGGCGCGCCGCACGGCCCGGGCCACGGCACTCACGGCCTCGGGCTGGCCGATGACCCGCTCGTTGAGCCGGGGCTCCATGTTGATCAGCACGGCCCTCTCGTCGCCCTTGAGGGCCTTCACGGGGATGCCGGTCCAGCTGGCGACCACATCCTCGATGTCCTGCTCCGTGACCTCGGGGAAGTGGGCGTAGTCCTCGTCCGTCAGCTCCGAGCGGTTCTTCTGGATCTCGTCGCGGAGCTGGAGCTCCTTCTGGCGCAGCAGCACGGCCTTCTCGAAGTCCCGGCTGAGCACCGCCTCGTTCATCTCGTTGATGACGCGGTGCAGCTCGTCCTCGTGGGTCGTGCCCTCGTTGCTGGCGCCGCCCGGACCCACCCGCAGCTTGACGCGGGCACCGGCCTCGTCCAGCAGGTCGATGGCCTTGTCCGGCAGGAAGCGGTCCGTGATGTAGCGGTTGGACAGGTAGACCGAGGCCTCCATGGTCTTCTGCGTGTAGCGGACCCGGTGGAACAGCTCGTAGCGGCTGCGGATGCCCTCGATGATGCGCAGGCTCTCGGACTCGTCCGGGGGGTTCACGGTCACGGGCTGGAAGCGGCGCACCAGGCTGCGGTCCTTGTCGATGTACTTGGCGTATTCCTTGTGCGTCGTGGCGCCGATGCACTGGATCTCGCCCCGGCTGAGGGCCGGCTTCAGGATGTTGGCCGCGTCCAGGCTGCCCTCGGCGGCCCCGGTGCCGATGAGGCTGTGGATCTCGTCGATGAAGAGCACCACGCTGGTGTCCTTGCTGGCCTCGGCGATGATGGACTTGAGCCGCTCCTCGAACTGGCCGCGGTACTTGGTGCCGGCCACGACCAGGCTCAGGTCCAGGGCATAGATCCGCTTGTCGGCCAGGCTGGGGGGCACCACGCCCTCGTGGATCTTCTGGGCCAGGCCCTCGACGATGGCGGTCTTACCGACGCCGGCCTCACCCAGCAGGATCGGGTTGTTCTTGCGCCGGCGGCTGAGGATCTGGATGATGCGCTCGACCTCCTGCTCCCGGCCGATGAGGTTGTCGAAGATGCCGCGCTCGGCCATCTCCGAGAGGTTGCGGGCGAACTCGGACAGGAGCGGGTGCTCCTTTTTCTTCTTGGCGATCTTCTCTTCCTTGCTGCTCTCGAGCAGGATCTCCTTGGCCGCGATGAGGTCGGCGCCGGCCTCCTTGAGCAGGCGGCCCGCCAGGCAGCCCTCCTCCTTGAGCATGCCCAGGAGCAGGTGCTCGGCCCCCACATGCTTGTGGTTCAGCTTGGCGCTCTCGGCCGTGGCGTGCTGGAGGATGTGCTTGACCTCCTCCTCCATGGGGATGTCGATGCTGGTGCTGCTGGGGGTGATCTTGCGGTCCTTGGGGGTCAGGGCCGCCACCAGCCGCTCGCGCAGCGAGCTGACCTGGACGCCCATGCGCTCCAGGAGCTGGGTGCTGGTCTTCTCGGACTCCCGGAGGAGGCCGAGCAGCAGGTGGCCGCTCTGGATGCTCTCGGAGCCGAACTGGCTGGCCTCGTAGCGGGCGAAGAACATGACACGACGGGCTTTTTCGGTGAATTTTTCGAACACGGGACACCCTTCCGGGTCAAAGATCGCTGCGGGACCGGGATGGTTCCGGAGAGCGGTCTCCCAGGGTAACGCCTTCCGCCCCCCTTGTCCCGGACCCGTATATGGATCCGCCCAGGACAGATGCGCCTCCAGACGCTATCCTGGAAGGCTTGGGAGGGCGACATGAGCCTGGCAAGGACCAATCTGGCGATCCTTGGCCTGCAGTGGGGGGATGAGGGCAAGGGCAAGGTAGTGGACCTGCTCAGCCCCAAGTTCCGCCAGGTCGTGCGCTTCCAGGGCGGCAACAACGCCGGGCACACCGTGGTGGTGGACGGCGTCAGCATCGCCCTGCATCAGGTGCCCAGTGGCGCCCTGCACCCGGGCTGCTTCCTGGTGGTGGGCAACGGGGTGGTGCTCAACCTCGAGGTCTTCCAGCAGGAGCTGGACCGCCTCCTGGCCCGGGGCTTCGACCTCAGCGGCCGCCTGCTGATGTCCGAGAAGGCCCACGTCATCCTGCCCCACCACATCGCCCTGGATCAGTGGCGCGAGGCCCGGGCCTCCAAGGGCACCAAGATCGGCACCACCGGCCGCGGCATCGGCCCCGCCTACGAGATGAAGGCCGCCCGCATGGGCATCCGCCTGGGGGACCTGCGCCACCCGGAGACCCTCGCGGACCGCATCCGGCCTGGCTACGAGGAAGTGCTCATCCGCCTCGGCGCCGAAGCCGGCCTGCCCACCCTGGAGGCCATCATCGAGGGCCTGCTGCGCACCGCCGAGCCCTTCCTGTCCTTCATCGGCGACGCCCAGGGCCACCTGCTGGAAGCCTGGCAGCGGGGGGAGAGCATCCTCTACGAAGGCGCCCAGGCCACCCTCCTGGACATCGACCACGGCACCTACCCCTTCGTCACCTCCAGCAACTGCAGCCTCGGTGGCCTCTTCACCGGCACCGGCCTGCCCCCCAAGGCGCTGGACAAGATCCTCGGCATCGCCAAGGCCTACACCACCCGGGTGGGGGCAGGTCCCTTCCCCGCCGAGCTGCTGGACGCCACCGGCGAGCGCCTGCGCCAGGTGGGCCGGGAGTTCGGCACCACCACGGGCCGACCCCGCCGCTGCGGCTGGTTCGACGCCCCCATCACCGCCCATGCCTGCCGCACCAACGGCGTGGACGGTCTGGCCATCATGAAGCTCGATGTGCTCGACGGCATGGACGAGGTGGGCCTCATCGTGGGCTACCGCACCGGCGAGGGCACCGTCACCACCAAGCTGCCCAGCTGTGCCGCCGACTGGAAGGATCTGCAGCCCGTGGTGAAGGTCTTCAAGGGCTGGGCCAGCACCCGGGGCATCACCGAGCACGCCCAGCTCCCGGCCTCGGCCCAGGCCTACCTGGCCTCCCTCGCCGAGAGCGTCGGGACGCCCATCTCCTACCTCAGCACCGGACCCGATCGCGCCGAGGGTTGCGTCTATCCCGGGACCTTCCTGGAGCCGCTGCTGGGTTGACCCCGCGCCGCTCTACAGGCACACTGATCCTCCTGCCCAACCAGGCATCGCACGCTCGCGTGCACCGCGCGCTCGAGGGCTCGCGGACCTGGCTCCAGCGGCAAGGGCCCTTAGCTCAGCGGTAGAGCAGCGGCCTTTTAAGCCGTTGGCCGCGGGTTCAAATCCCGCAGGGCCCACCAAGTTCCACCCCAGGGGGCTATCGTCTAGGGGTCAGGACACCGCCCTTTCACGGCGGTAACACGGGTTCAAATCCCGTTAGCCCTACCAGAAAGGAGCCTAGAGAAATCTAGGCTCTACTTGTATCTAATCGGCATATTGAAGTCAAGAAATGGACTCATCCGGAAAATTTCCGGAAACGACGCTGGTGGACACGCACGGAATTCGCCCCCGGAACGGCATCGCGAAGCGTGCCCCATTTGCCCTCCTGAGTTGCTCCCGCGAAATGTCGTCAGACATCCCGGCCAGAGGTGTCGGCAAACGCAAATGGCCAGACCCTGGGGCTACTCAGCCTTCCTCTTTCGTTTGGAGGCAGAAGAGGCCCTTCCCTTCCTTCCACCAAGCCTGGCTTCGAACTCGGCGATGAACCCCGGAAAGGAGAGCCCCAATTCCATCACCCAGCGCCTCAGTTCGATGGCATCCAACCGCCGCTCGCCGCGTTCGCACTTGGAAACCAGGCTTTGGGTCGTCCCGAGCCGATCTGCCATCTGCACCTGGGTCACCCCACTCTGCACACGGACCTCCCTGAGGTGCGTCAGCAGCACCCGGTACTCTTCCGCATAGAGGGATTTTTCCATTGACCCCAGCCTTATCTGGGGTCACTCTCTATTCGATTCTGGAATAGTCCAAATTAGACTATTCTGTAGCCGACCAAGGCCACACTTTCCCTGGAGGGTCCATGTTCCAATCCACTCCCCGTTGGTGTCCGTGCGGATGCGACTCCAGCTACATCTTCGAATGCGAAGGGGTTGTAGCTCCTAAGCAAGGCGGAAACCTCTTCTACACTTGCCCAAGATCGGGAGACCCGCTGGCGTTCCAGAGTCGCGGACACTGGGTTCTTTCCCAGCAAGACCGAAAGCACACGGTGGTGAAAGTGTCCCTGAAGGGGTAGACAAACATCTCCGTAGATTTGCCCCGCTGGCCGAAGCCCGCAAGGGATTCAGCCCAGGGGGGCCTCTGGTATGTCCCGCGGTTCCATTTCCTGGAGGTGGTCATGGGTACGGCTTGGGAGGATCGGTTGGGCGAGGTGGTATTCCCCGCCCTGCTGAGAGGGCTGCATGTCTACACGGGGCTTGGGGAACTCATCCCAGGTCATGGGATCCCCCAGAGTGACAGTGGCAGCCTGAGCGCCAGGGAAGCCCTCACCAAGAGGCCACCAGGTCTGCCCATCTGGCAGGTCTACTTGGGTGTGAAGGATACCCAACCAGCCATTCGGTTCCTGCAATTCATCCACCAGGTTGCCAATCCTCGTGGGCCTGGGGCCCTTGTCTACCCCACCAGACTGCAGCGCGACGGGGATCGCGGTGTAGCTCTGATCCTACCGCTCGGGGAAGGACTCGAGACGCCACCTCACGAATTGTTCCTTGCCCGCGACCTCGAGGCCTTGATTCTCCACAAGCCCGTCAAGGTGATCGCACTGGGGAGGGTGCGCCCCTTCACCACCAAGAGTCCTTGGTCCTTGAGCGAGCACATCTTGATGGAGGTCTACTCGGAATCGGGGAACTTGATCTGGGAAAACCCCATCATCGGACTATCCCTTGAAGAGGCGCTCAGGAAGCTGGAGGCGAATGAGGAGTTTCGTCAGGAGGCCTCATCGATACCGGCCATGGCAGTTACACAATCTACGGGGACCAAATCGACTGAAGCTTGCGTCCAAATCGTCCTGGATCGGGCCATGAACGCAGAGCGCAGCGGAGACCCAGCCCTAGGCCTAGTCCTTCGTACACTCGCACTGCGCATGACGAACTCTACGGATCTCTGATACCGTCCTCGATCGTCAGGACCTTTGGAGTGCGTGAGACGAAGGTTGCGGAAGTCCCTAGTTCTTAGGGCTCTCCCTGGTCAAGGAACTCTGGGAAAGCAAGAAGGGAATGAGACAGTGATGCTGATCGCATTCTGCGGTGAGGTGTGGGAAACGCATCGCGTTTTCCAAGGGACTGTGGTCAGGATGAGGACCCGGAGGGCCGGCCACCGGCCGGTTGACGCTAGGCAATCCGCGTGCTGTCCATGGTCCCGCCGGCTCTCCGCAGTGGTTGGGACGATGCGATGGTTCGAATTCTCTCGCGCAGATCTAAGAAACACTTTATAAACAGGAGCTTGGCCTCGACCACACAGGGTGACATCACGGAATAATCTCATTCCGAGCAAATCTCAGAAGCAAAGCCACTCAATGGAGTGGCTTTGCTTCTGAGATTTGCAGATTCCAAGAATGGGTGACAATCCCGACCGATACGTTTCCGTTACCGCGATCTGCTTCTTGCTAAAGCTACAACGGACAGTTCAGTTACGAATGCCTTTACGAAAACGGGTTTAACCCTTGCAAAGCCTAGGCAGGTGACCTGAGGATGAGCATGGTATTTCCCGTGAGAGCCAATAACTGCTTCAGGCATACTGAACAAAGCGTGAAGCCTCGAAGAGTCCTAAGTGATCACCAAAGTCATCATGGAGTTCCTCGATCCAACCCCAACCCCATCCTCATCCTCATCATCCTAAAGACCTCGCAACATGCAAGGAGGACTCGGGTGTTAAATGAATTAACAATAGAAATCACACAACAATGTCCAAACGAATGCCTCCACTGCTCGTCCAAAAGCAGCTGGGGCTCAATGAATGCTCTCGAACCAGACCTAATTCTTTCTTTTGCAAAAGAAGCTAAGTCCTTAGGCCTATGCGAAATCGCCCTTTCAGGCGGTGAGCCTATTGCTCACCCATCCTACTCAAGAGTTGTATCCGATCTCCAATCAATCGGATTGTACGTGGTCCTCTATACAACAGGAATTCGCCAGATCGACTCTAAGCGAGACTCAATTGTCTGGGAGTCAGAATTAGCCTCTCCCAATAAAGTTATTTATTCTATATTTTCTCATAATCCGAATGTACACAATGAAATAACTCAGATGAAAGACTCCCATCAATTAACAATTGACTCATTGCGTAGTACTATAAAATCTAATATCCCTTGCGAAGTCCACATAGTTCCAATGGCTACCAACATTGTAGAAATTGAGACAACTATTAATTGGTTACTAGACCTCGGTGTGATGAAGATAAGCCTCTTACGATTAGTTCGCCAGGGACGCGCGCATGATAACTGGAACAAAATATTGCCTGGAGCGGACGATTGGGCTCGATTTTGTCAATGGGCCTTTAAAGCTCATTCGCGCTGGGGTGCTCGCGTAAGGCTTGGTGTTCCATTGGCGAAAATTGCTGGTCAATATATGACCTGCCACGCTGGACGGGAAAAATTGTTGGTTCGAAGCGATGGTGCGATTTTCCCATGTGAGGCATTCAAAGATTCTAAAATTAATAGCTTCCAAATAGGTGAATTAACCTCTTCCTCTTTTGACCAAATATTGGCTACATTTAAAAAGAAACTACAAAATGAATATTTTAACATAGATACCAATCAAGAATTCTGCCCCGCGCAGATGCATTATCTTAAGGAGGTCTAGATGACACCTGATCTTACCCTTAAGCTTTTTCAGAGTGGTCAGGCCTCATCACAAATCGATACAGATTTTAATAAAATTCGAAATAAATCAGAGACTAGTGTTATGTCATTTGCTACCAAGAAGACCCTCGATGATCTTACACCACATATTAAAAAGTACGCGAATGGTGATAAACCACATGAAGAAATCGTTAATCATTGGCAAAGATTACTCGAAGATGCACTTTTATACCTAAAAATTAATGACAGGAGGGAGAATGCTTATAATTTTTTCGATGAGCTAGATACCTCTCGTCGTGAGTCGGATTACAGCAAGGAATTCAGAAAGCATCATTGCTATGGAATGCCTGAATTAACCAACTACTTTAAAGATTTTGGAAATTTCGAGGGCTTATTATTTGGCTCCTCCGAAAGATATCGAGATCACCTAGTCCATCCCTTCGCCGTCTGGCTCACCGGCATCCTAGTCCTTGATACTTTTGGCGAACACTTTAGTCTTCAGACTTGCCCAAATGATCTCCACGTGACCTTAACTACACACATTAAGGCCATGCCGCCTTCATGCGATTATTGTGATAATTGCCAAGACAAAGAGGCCGACCAGAAGATCGAGGACAAAAGAGACACATGCTTGTACGTGTCATGTGCTGAATTAGGGGCAATGTGGACAATTATTGCTTTAACCCATGATGTAGGATACCCGCTTGAAAAAGTATCGTCTATTACAGATCAAATTGCGAAAATGATGTCTCATTTTGGTCGCGGTGGCTTCAACAAATCTGATTTTGCTTTTCAAAGCCAACATATTCAGTCTATTAGAACTCTAAACCGAATTCTTAGTAGCAAGGTAAGCCGTGTCAAAAATCATGGATGGAAAACAAGTATTAGGGCCAAGTATTTTACAAAGTCAGCCAACGCATGGTTAAGTTTAGAGCATGGAATTCTCGGAAGTTATATTCTTCTCCGTAAGTTGACGTTTTTCATGGAAGCCGATTACACAGTTGATGACACGACTTCGATATCGCCGGAGGATGCCAGGCAGCTTGCTATTAGATCTGAGATTTTATTAGCGATTGCCGCTCATACAAATAGAAAAATTTATCACCTTAGTCCATGGTCTTTGTCTTTTTTGTTGATTTTATGTGATGACCTTCAAGAATGGGGACGTCCAAGCTTCCAAGAGCTACGATACAATTCACCAGTTGAGATTAAGAATATTTCACTAGGAATTAAATTAGACCCTATTTCAAATGGGGCCGATATCGATGTAATAATGGAATTTAGTGATAAAAATTTAGATCAGAAAGACTTCATCGACCACTGTAAGCGAGGAATTGGACCAAGCTGGAGTGAACGACTTAGACCAGGTGTTGGTGATGCAGAGAGAAAAATCAAACTTTCGTGGACCGTCAAGCACGGTAAACAGAAATTCTGTGTCTCTATTAATCCTAAAGCCGAAATTCAGCAGCAAATAACTGAAATCTTCACTCCGTCACTAACACCTTCTATGGAGAGCTGAGGCAAATTCATTGTAAACCGAAATCCTTACATTGAACCTGCACTAGCAAACCAGGGCGCATCAAGGGCGATATTTTCACCTTTCAGTCCGTACAACTCTGTGATCTGTCGTTCGAACTGGCGTTGACCTCCATAACTGGGATGCCGAACAGCGAGGACCGGCGTCTGGCCAGTTACGCGAGCACTGGCAACTGCAGCATCATTGCCGATAGCGACAATGCGAGCCGGACGCAAGAGATCAAGCAATATGCCCAGTATCTCTTCACCGGCCCGGCGCTCAGCCGCATTGTGCGATCGGTTGGTGAAAGGTGCACCCGAATCGTGTGGGTGAAGTGGGAACACGTTCCACAGGAACACATCAGCATCAATCCGATTGAGCATTCCCCAGATCACCGCAGCAGTGCGCTCGGCAACTGCTTCACCGATCGTTGGCCGGCTCGCGACGAAGTTCCAACGCCTTGCGTGGCAATTCATATGCACGTCATCCGTCAGAGCCATACCGGTGCGACGACCACCCCGGTAGCCTAAGTCGCGGCCGACCCAGATTGAATCCACACCACCCGCTTCAGCCTTCACCAACATACGCGAAAGCGTCTCCGCGCGGCTCTGGGGAGCATTGGCATGGTCATGAACCAAGCAACGGTCTGAATATGGATTGAAGGTATCCTCGAAATGAAGTGACGCGACCGCCGAAACGAACGGATGTAATATCATTTCGTTGACTCCAGCGGTTCAAAGCAGAGTGTTCGCTTCTCTCGATCACCGACTATTACGCCGCCTTCAGCAATTTTGAGCTGTCGGAATACTGCATAACCCTGAAGGATGGCACGCTCCCAGAGCTTCAGTGGACACTTTTCCACCTCATACCCAGCCACGAACTCCTGGATCGTCTTGAGGATGCCTAATGAAACCCGCGTCTGGCCGTCGAAGTAGTTGAGTTCCTTCGCACGAGAGAAGATCCAGGCGGTTAGTCCTTCTTCGACGACAATTGCTCTTCCGCTATCCTGTTCTTCATCGTAACTTCCAGTGCTCTTACGCTTCTGCTTTATAAGGGCGCGCATGACAGGCGACCAGTGCAGGATTGCTGCATGAGCAAAGTGGAAGACATCGTGGAATCGGTAGCCATCCCGTTCGCCAATGTTGTCGCTCAGCGGATCGCCAATAAATACTCCATTCCACTGCAGGTAGCTCTTCCCCGTCGCGCGCTGGTTGATTCTGATTCGAAAATGACGAGGCAACTGCTCTTCAGGGCTAAAGCTCATATCGAAATCGATCAGATCCTCCGGCTTAGGTTCCAGGAACGCGCCACACGCTTTGCATGTATTTGCGGAAATGACGTCTGAAAGGGATAGGCCCGTCGCTGCCAACGCCTCAAGATAAAGACGAGCGAACATCTGCATTTGCTCAAGGCTGGGCAACTCAGCAAGCATGACCGCCGTGGCTTCACCCAGACGCATTAGGGCCGCGTCCATTACATTTGTTGCGGGTACAGACTGTGCTGTGGGCTCGCGGTCAGATGCAGAGTCAGTTACTTCCACCACAGGGATCGAGCTTTGGGTCATTCTCGCGTGACCAATCAAATCCACCAGGCTGATCGATCGTCGCCGGCAAATCGCGGCCAAGTACCACAGCGTATCTCCGAATTCCTCCTCTGCCGCCTTTCGGTATCCGGGATAGTACGCTTTCTCGCGTACCACTTTCTTTGCAGTCGCCATTAGCCCGCCAACCTCGCCGAATAACCCCTGCTGGATAGCACGAAGCTCCCGGGGGTCGATGATGTCGGTCCCAGCGATTGTCATTTCATATGTAGATATTAGTGTCTCCAGTTTGTCCATGTCACTTTCCCCGTAGGGTGATCCATTCAAATGGGGCACCTTGGAAGCCGCTTACGCCGAGTTCATGCACCCAATCTTCAAAAGCTCTAATTAGTGCTTGGTCATCGAAGCGCAATTGGCCCCTCCCAGACTTGCAGATTGAACGCCCCTGATGGTCCCGGAGATGACCAGCAAATTCTGGACCCTCCCCACCGAAATAAACGAAGTCCTGACTGATGAGGACTCGATTAACACGCGTGTCGATGTCAACGTGATTTGCATGTCGACTACCATCTGCATTGGAGTGGAAGGAATCCCGCTGCAACCAGACTGAATCAGCAGCATCCCTATGATAAATATTGTCACCACAGCTCTGCTTCCGGCTTCCCTTTCGATACGGCTTTTTGTTTCCGAAACGTGAATCTGAGTCGTACTGGCCGAAAGTCAAAATCTCTTCGACGCGCATGGCATATACCAGGTGTCCACCACGACGCACGGTCTTCTCATTGCTTCCGCAACCGACAATCCAATCGCCCACCTGAGCAGCATTGCGGATGTCTGGTTTACAGGTCGCCAGGGTGCAATATCCATAAAAGGGATTGGGTGCGAAGCCACTGTCGTAGCGGACGACGTAGGATCGAAGGGTTGCCATCAGCAGGGATGACGCTTGAGCGGTACCAGAGCAAAATCGCTTCCGTCGGGATTTTGCCATCCATCCTTGCCATTGATGGCATCGATGATGGCATCACCATTCCAACCGACAATAGCGTCGGCGTATTCCTTTAGGGCCTCTGGCACTTCGCAAAGTGCCTCACCGTACTTCCATACCCCAACAATTCGCTTCCCATGCTTGGCTGCGTATTCGATTTCCCAATTGACCCAGGTGCTCTGCCTTGTCTCTGGCGAGATGTAACAAATGAAGGTGCCAGCCCACTGGAGCTGTGGCGCAAGCAACGCCGTTTTAATGTAGTCCGGGTCTGTTGCATTATTGAATTTTCCCTTGTGGATAGAGGAGTCACGAATCTCCACGCCCTTCGAAGCGAGCAGGTCCTTGAGTTTTCCCAAGCCAGCATCATCTTCGTGGATGTGGCTGATGAAGACGTTCTTAATGTCAGCCATTCTCTGCCTCCAAGAGAACTTCGAGCACGGGCTTCCAGCCGAGGAAACTTCCAATATTCTAACCACAACGTGACTGTGAACAGACGGGGGCTCTTCACCTCTATATTTACCCCCTGGCGTTCAACTGATCCAAAAATTCGATAATCCGGCTGGACAGTTCCTGAGGACGTTCAACGGGCTCCTGTAGACGTTTGAACGCCTCTACATACTCCCGCGATCGACCGTCGAGATTACCAAACATCTTTTTCCCCAGTTCTTCGGCTACGAAACCTGTCGCTCCAACCGGAACCAGTTCTAGCCCGTACTGTTGTGCAAGTTCGAATTCCTGTACAACCCCATCAGCCAACACAATTTCGCCATTGACCTGCTTATTGCCAAACAAGAACAATGCAACGCCTGCCCGCTGAATCATGTCTTGGCGGTACCGTGTCCATATCTCCTTTCGATTCGACGGGTCGGCAACATACCGGGGAAAGGGCCTGACAATGAGGAAGTCATCGAAGTGCCCTTTACGCTCGTTATAGATTTTTTCCGTGGCACCGGAAAGCAGTGCGTTGCTGATACCCCAGCCAAATCCGGAAACAATCTGGTAATCACGGTCCACCAGGATTCGCCCGAGATCGACCAGGAATTCCTCCACGTCTTGCTTTTCCCAGTCGCCGAAAACCTCAGCGCTACCAGATACGAAAATTATTCTCTTTCGATAGCCGGCCTGAATTGCACGCAGCAATTCGGTGATGTCGGCGTAGTCATCGACCAGAAGTGTCTTAATGTTGAAACGCTTCAGATCCTCGATCGCCAATCCCTGTTTGATCTTTGCGTAGTTGAATTCGTCGACCGAACCGAAGTCCCGCGGTTGAACCTGGCGCAGAACACAGTAATGGCGACGGCCATTTCTCTCCATGTGGATTCGAATGCGGGAGAGGACGTAGTCGAGGTTCGGATCTTTGAAGCTAAACCCCAAAAACAGAAAGGTCCGCGAAACCAAGTCTCCGCTTAGTGCTGTAACGAATGGGGCATGGTCGGTGGCGTAGCGCTCGTAATCGTCCTTAGTCAGAACGGCCTGGTCTGGGTGCTCCACGTCGCCATGCATCTTATAGACCACTGAGTCTCGACGCGGCTTGGTGTTGGCCAATTGAGGCTTCGTGTACTTAACATCGGGAATCTTCCCTGCGCCTTCCAGTGCGCGTTCGATCAACCGGTCATAGTTTGTCGTCCAATATACTGGAATCGGCAGCCGAGCGAGGATGTGATGGTTTTCTGAAGGGGTTTGGCATGCGGGAAACTCTTCTAGCAGCCGCCTATGGAGCTCGCTGCGATTGTCACCATTTTGGTTGACGTGGTACTGCGCCAGTGCGACTAAATGATCTTGTTCTATTTTTGAGTCAAGGCCAAGTTCCCTTGCAATCGGCTCCAACAACCCGGTCCAATCAACGAAGCCAGCACCTACCGACAAACCTGCACCCGCGAAAACAGCGGCTGTTCCAGCATCCAATTCTTTAACGTATTCGGTAACGAACTGTTGAACGGTTGGAGATAGCATACAGCCCCCAAATTTGCCTTTCACCGGTAAATCTCAGACAGTGACTAACTATTTGTTGTTTTCCATTGAAGCATAATAACGGTGCCTCCGAGACCTCTAGGCCTTCCAACTCCACTTTTCGTGGAAAGCTGGTTTGGTCCGGGATTTCGAGCGGGTGGCCGATGTCCGCACCCCTGCCCCGCTTCATGCTCCTCTGGGCGTCGATGAACCGCTCCTCGCAGATCCGGCCATTCCTCAGGCTCCTCCTCTGCTCTATTGAGGTGGATTCCATAGAATCATCGAACCAATCTACAGAGAGAACAGCGATATCACCCCAATTCATTGCGGCTCGTGCCGCACAAATAGCACCCTTCGGCAATCCATAGCTGCCATGAATTGTCTAACCGCATCCACTAGAGTGAAGGGATGTCTTCTTCTAACCCCGGACTTCACGTCTTCTACGCCAACCAGGTCGAAATCCTGGCGGCGCAGTTGGCCATGGACCTGACCCTCTATCGGGGGGAGGAAGGCGCCTGGAAACCGGCCACCATCGTGGTCCCGAACCCGAACGTGAAGGACTACCTGCGGGCCTCCTTCGCGGAGGCCTTCGGGGCGGTGGCCAACCTGGAGTTCCGGTACCTCGAAGGGTTCTGGAACCGGTATGCCAACACTCGGCTCTTGGACCGCGCGACCCTCTTTGGTTCGATCCTCTCGGTCCTGCAGGACCCCGTCACCAGCCGTGATCCCAGCCTTCAGCCCCTGACACGGTACCTTGAAGGCGCTCCCGAGGACCTCAAGGCCGTCCAGTTGAGCCAGCGTCTGGCCCAACACTATGAGCGGATCCTCCTCCAGCGACCTGACTGGATCCGGAGTTGGGACCGCGGCCTGACGGCCCGGGGCGCGGAACCCGCCAGCCTCGAAGCCTGGCAACGGACCCTGTGGCGATGCCTGCGCAAGGCCTGGAAGGGACTGCCGAACCCGCCCATGCCCTTCCTGGATTGGCTGGACGATCCTTCCTTCGAGACGGCCCCCTTCCCCGAGGTGGTGTTCCTCTTCGGGATGAGCCACATGGCGCCGGTCTTCCACCACGCCCTGGCCAAGGTGGGTGCTCGGACCACCGTCAGGCTTTACCTCGTGAACCCATGCGAGGAACCTTGGGACGAGGATCCCCTGCTGAGGCCGCACCTGGACCTTGAGGGAGGGGAACCGCCCGAAGGGGACGATCCGTTCTCCCTCCAACAGGACCGCAGCGAAGTCATCCTGCAGCGCTGGGCCCGCCCCGCCCGGGAACAGCTCCGCCTGCTGGCCGGTCTGGCCCAGGGCGACTTCCTGGGGCGGTTCGTGGTCCCGGAGGAACCGACCCTGCTGGCCTACCTGCAGCAGCGGATCCTGAAGCCCGAGCGCCTGCCGGATCCGGTGACCGACGAGCGGAAATCCCTCAGGGTCGTGCCCTGCCCTTCCCCGCGGCGGGAGGCAGAAATCGTTGCCAACCTGATCTGGGAGCTCCTGCTGACCAGCCGGGGCGACCTCCATTTCGGTGACATCGGTGTCCTCGTGCCTTCGTCCGAACAGGACGCCTACCAGGAACACCTAGGTGCCGCGTTCCGCAGCGCGCATGACATTCCCTGGGCCAAGGCCATGGGCGCCTCTCGCGCCCTCCAGGAGCTGGTGGAGGCCTGCCTGCTCCTGCTCGACCTCGCGGGTGGGGACCTCACCCGGGCCGACCTGCTACGGGCCGCGAGCCACCCCTTCATTCAGGCTCGGCTCGGCGCAACTACCGAAAACTGGGGGCTGCTTTGCGACCAGGCCGGCATTGTGGCTAAGTTAGACGCCGTAGAAACCACGGGCACCTACCTGGAAGGCGGCCGCTGGACCTGGGAGGAAGGTCTCACCCGGCTCGCGCTCGGACGCTTCATGAAAGACGAGGCCGCTGTAGAAGATCTGGGCGCCAAAGGCCGTCCGGTGGGACGGCCGGAATCCTCGCCGATGCTGGCTCTGCTAGGACCGCTCACCACCGACCTCCGGGCCCTGGGCAAAGGTCGTTTCACCCTGACCGCCTGGCAGGAACGCATCGGCACGTTCCTCCGCACCTACCTGGCTCCCGCCCCGGACGAGGCCACAGAGCCCGAATCGGCAGCCTTCCAGAAGATCCGCCTGCAACTACAGAAAATTGGTCAGTTCCAGTTGGAAGGTCTTCAACTCACCGAACTGGATTTCCAGGCGGTCCGCGCCCTGGTGAAGGTCAGCCTGGAGACCCTGCTTTCGGACAACACGCTGCCCCCCGGCCGTGGTGTCCAGGTGAGCTGCTACACCCCCTTGCGCGCCATCCCCTTCAAAGTGCTCTTCCTCATGGGCCTCGGTGAAGGCCTGTTCCCGGCCACGGACCGGCCCGACCCCCTCGACCTAGTGGCGTCCAGTCCCCGCCGAGCCGGAGACGTTTCAAGACCCGAGCAGGAGCGGCAGCTCTTCCTGGAAGCGGTGCTCTGCGCGAGACACCAGCTGGTCTGCACCTACCCGAGCCGCACTGCCACCACCGGGGACCCGCTCCAGCCATCACCCTTACTACTGGACCTGCAGGAGACTCTGGGGCCTGAGCTATGGCAGCAGGTGCGCTGCCCGGAACAACCCCTCCACCGTCATGACCTCTCCCTCTTCCCGGACCTCGACCCCAATCAAGGCATCGACATTGAAGCTGCCCTCCCCAGCCACATTCCAGCCGCAAGACACGAGGCCGAAGCCCGCTGGCTAGGCCTGCAGCTGAGGGCCGGAATCGGCAATCGGGACTTGCCTAGAACGATCGCGGCCATGGGAGGCAGCCCGGAGCTGCGTACTGGCCTGGATCGGCTTCTGGGGAGTTGCGGCCCAGTCGGAGAGGCCGAGCCCCGACTGCCCAGCCAACTCCGCATCACCTTGAAGGAACTGCGTCGCTGGCTGGAGTGCCCCATCCAGGGCGGCGTGGCCCTGCGCCTGGGTGTGAGGAGCCTCGACGAGGATGACGCCGCCGATGTGGAGGACTTCCCCGTGGATTCCAGTCCTCTGGATCAGTGGGAACTCCTACGCCGGACTTTCTGGACTGGCTCCGGGCAACACATCGATTTCAACACCGTCTATGCGGACGTGCGCAGGGACAAGGAAGACCGGGCCAAGGTCCCCATCGGCACCTTGAGCGAAGGCGAACGCCAGCGGCATATGACCACCCTGGGCCGCTGGAATGCACTGGTGGGCCCAACCGCTGCTCTGACCCTCCACCGGTTCGGAACGGTCCAGCCCTACGAGACCAAGGGCATTCCCATCCAGGACCATCCGGCCCTGCTGCTCGACCTCGACCACCACCTGGGTAGCACCCAGCTCCACCTTGAGGGTCTCAGTGAGCCGCTACGCGGGGACGAGTTCCTTATGCTCTCCACCAGCGAGTGCACGAAGGATGGCCCCAAGGACAAGGCCCGCCTGGAGTCCCTCCGGCCCTGGCTGAGTCATCTCCTCCTCTGCGCCTCCGGGGATGCCAGGCCGCGCTCCGCCAGACTGCACTGCGCCCCGAAGGGTAAGCCCGATGCCATCTGGCGGCTCCCGCTCCCGGCCGTGGCCCCCGAGGCAGCCCGGGCCCTGCTGATCGGATGGTGCCATGAGCTCCTGGTGGATGCCGTCCAGAAGGTTCTCCCCATCGAGGCCCTGCTGACCACCAAGGAGATCTTGGACCTCAAGGATTGGATCCAGGATCAGAAGGATGAGGAGGACCGCCCGACGCTTACCAGCTTCCGGGGGCCCGTGCCGCGGGTGAAGGACCTCCCCGTGGACGAGCTGGCCACGGGCCGCCGGCGTCTGGGCGCCTTCCTCGCCCTTCAGCCAGGCTGGGTGCAGACATGAGCATCCGTGTCAGCAAGCCCGCCCTCTTGGACGACCTCCGTTCGACGCACGAGGTCATCGAGGCCAGCGCGGGTACCGGTAAGACCTACACGCTCCTGCGTCTAGTGGCCGACCTCATCATCCGGGGTGTCTGCCCCATCGACCGCATCCTCGTGGTGACCTTTACGGAAAAGGCCACCCAGGAATTGCGCACCCGTATCCGGGCCTACCTCCAAGACGTCCTCGAGAAAATAGAGGACGAGGTCGAAGGTCCTTTCTGGGATCTGGACGAAGCCGCCCGGGAACGGCTGGCTGCGGCTCTGCGTGGCTTCGAGCGAGCCACCATCTCCACAATCCATGGCTTCTGCCGACAAGTGCTCGAGGAAGCGGCACTGGAAGGGCGCACCCTCTTCGACCGGGAGCTGGCTGACGAGCGGGGCTTGTTTGGGCGCGCCTTTCGGGATGCCCTGAGCCGGGTGTTCACTCAGGATCCTGAGCAACAGGCCATGCTCGCAGCCGCCCTAGCCAGTGGCAAGACCATGGAGGGGATCGAGAAGGAACTCTGGGAGGCCCATGCGGATGGCGGGACCCTGCTGCCGCGCCTTCAGGACTGGCGAGCCTGGATGGCGGACCTGGACCTGGCCCTACTCGCTCAGCCTGACCAGCTGGAGGTCGCCTGGCGAGCCGCCAAGGTCAATGGGAACCGGATCAATGCTGCCAAGAAGGGATTGGAGCGTCTCCATTTGGCCCTCAAGGGAGCCGCGACCGACTACCAGCAGACCCTCGCCTTCAAGGCCGCCAAGCTCGATTCCCTCTGGGATGCCACGGAGGACCTCCGGGCCCACGTCGGCGACCATGGCCCCCTGCATGCCTGGCTGGCCCGGGGCGCCTCGTCCTGCCTCAGCCCCGAGGCACTCCAGGCCCACCTCTTCCTGCGCGAAATCCGCGAAGCCCAGCAGCGCCTGGAGCAGGCGGAAGGGCTCTTCACGTTCCAGGGGATGATCCATGGCGTGGTGGAGGCCCTCGACACCCCCGATGGAGAGGCTCTCGCCCAGCGCATCCGCCAGCGCTTCGACATCGCCCTCGTGGATGAATTCCAGGACACGGACCCCCTCCAGTGGAAAGTGTTCCAGCGGATCTTCCTGCAGGAGGACAAACGCCTGGTGATCATCGGCGATCCGAAGCAGGCCATCTATGGCTTCCGCGGGGGCGATCTGCCTACCTACCAGGAAGCCTGCCGGGAGATCCTCGGCACCCAAGCACCCAAGCGCCTGGAGCAGAATTTTCGCTCGACCCAGGCAGTCATCGACGCCTACAACCACATCCTGGCTGGCAGCGGCCCGGCCAGCTTCTTTGTGGATGCCTCCCTCTATCCCAGCCCCGTGAGCTGCGGCCAACCGGAGCCAACCGCCACCGTGGGAGGTGTGCCCCTGCGCCCCGTCGACGTGCTGGTCCTCGACACCATGGAGGGCGGCCAGCGCCTGTGGAAGCGCCTCGCTCGCCAGTTGGCCCTGAGCATCCGCGACCTGGTGGCCTCCGGCATCACCTTTGGGAAACCCGGCGAGGAGCGGCTCCTGGGCTTCGGGGACGTTCAGATCCTGGTGGGGAAGGCCTCGGAAGGGGAGCTCATGGCTAAGGCCCTGCGGGCCGAGGGCATTCCCTGTGCGTTCTACAAACAGAAAGGGCTGTTCCTGACCCGTGAGGCCGAGGAGTGGCTGGACCTGCTCCGGGCCGTGGGGGACCCAAGAGATCGCTCCCTGCAGCTGCGAGCCTTCCTGAGTACCTTCTTTGGCTATAGCTTGGTGGACTTGCGCACCCTTCCGACCCTCTCGGAGGAACATCCCGCGTTCCAGCGCCTGCTGACCTGGGGCAGCCTGGCCCAGCAGCACCGCTTCGGCGAGCTGTTCGACGCGATGATGGAGGAAAGCGGCCTCACCCGCCGCCTTCTGCTCGCCGAGGCTGGCTACCGCTCCCTCGTGAACTTCCGCCACATCGCCGAGTCCCTCCTGGGCCTCACGATAGAGCGGCGGGTCACCCTCGACGACCTCATCCGACAGCTGGGCCGGTGGCGGCAGGGAGTGGAAAAGCCCTCGGCCGAGGAAGCCGACCTGCAGCGGCTCGAGGGCGACACAGATGCCGTCCAGATCCTCACCCTCCATGCCGCCAAGGGCCTGGAGGCACCGATCGTGGCGGTCTTTGCGTTCGGAAGGGGCCGGGAGACCAGCCTCCTCCGCTTCCACCTGGGGGGTGAGCGTTGCCTCAGCCTGGGGAACACGTCTTCGACCTTCGAGGCCCAGGCCAAACTGGAGTCCAGGCAGGAGAGCGAACGCCTACTTTACGTGGGCATGACCCGGGCCCAGGCCAAGTTGATCCTCTGCGCCTTCGATCAGCGCACTCAGAAAGGCGAGTTGAGCAAGCTGAAGTGCGCCTACGACGTCTTGAACGAGCGGCTGCTGGCCATGCGCGGAGAGCGGACCGACCTCTTCTCCTGGGAACCAGTACCCGGCCTGGGTGGTACCTCCATGCTGGAAACCGCACCAGTCCTGCCAGACGACACTGCCTTGGCAATAATTCCGAAGCTGCCCGTCCTCGATTACAAGGCCAAAGCCAGGGCGGCCCGTCCCTTCGTGACCACCTCCTTCACGGCCCTGCAGAGCCGCCTCGATGCGCTGGAACCCGTCATCAGCGGGGATCGCGATCAGCCAGGTGTGCGCCCAGCTCCTGGGGACCTACCCAGGGGCACCGACACAGGCCAGGCCCTGCACGAACTTCTGGAGTGGGCCGATCCGGCGACCATGGCTGTCTTCGAGACCTGGTCACGACGCCCCGACGTGCAGGCCCGGATCCGGGCGACCCTGGACCTACACGGCCTGCCTCGTTCCTGCGCCGCCAAGATGGCCGAGGTCGTCCATGCGGGGCTGATGGTCGAGTTGCCTCTGGCTTGGGGTGGCGAGGTCCGCATCGGCAAGGCCGAGCGCCTCCTGCGTGAGGTCGACTTCTTCTCGCGCTTTCTGGACGTCGACCGGTTCCCTGGGGAGAAGGACCTGCTCAAGGGTTCCATCGATGTGCTCTGCGAGAGCGGAGGCCGCATCTACCTCCTGGATTGGAAGAGCAACCTATTGCCCGACTACGAGCCAGCCACCCTGCACCACGCCGTCATGGAGCACTACCTCCTGCAGGCCCAGGTCTACCTCCTGGCATGCCTGGCCTTCCTGGGCATCCGCGACGAAGGGGACTACGAAGCCAGGTTCGGCGGCATCCTCTACGTCTTCCTGCGAGGACTCCCGGACCAGGGCACTTGGTCCTTGCGCCCCACCTGGGCCGAAGTCCAAGCCTGGAAGCACGATCTGGAACGGGTCCACCGGGAGGTGATCCTTGGCTGAACGGAGGACCGTCTCGCCCGTTGGCTGCTTCGGTCCCAGGACCTGGCAGGACATCTTGGATCAGGCTCAGCAGGTGCTCGACGAGCTCAGTGTTGACCCGGCCCTTTGTGCTGTCGCTCATCGGGTCACCAGCCTAGTGACATCCCCCGAAGCCAGCCGACGCGCCTTCTGGCTTCTGCTAGCTGTCCTGGTCTCGGAAAGCTCAGGCCATACCCGCGTGGACCTGGAAAACCCTGATTGGCCCGAACCCCTGGCCAAGGCCATGGGCCCCTGGGACGACCTGGTGAAGGCCCTGGAGAGCCCGGAACTGGAAGCCCTGGTCGGAGCCACAGGCAAGCCCCTGATCCGTGAAGGCCGCTGGCTCGCCTCCCAGCGCCTGCGGGAGTCTGAAGCCAGGGTGGCTGCCGTCGTAAAGGCAAGGGTGGCTCGGCCCACCCACCAAGTGGCCCCATCCAAGCAGGTGCTGATGGACCCGGTGCAACTCAATGCCGATCAGCAGCGTGCCGTGGCAATGGCGATGACCGCGCCGCTCACCCTCATCACTGGTCGCCCCGGGACCGGCAAGACCTCCATCGTCATCGCCCTGCTTCGGGCCCTGCAGCGTCAGGACAAGCCCATCCCCCTGGATCGCATTCTCCTGGCGGCCCCCACGGGCAAGGCCGCTCAGCGCATGGGCGAGTCCATCCGGCTTGGGCTGGACAGTATCCGCAGCCCAGATGACCTGGATGCCCTGCTCAGAAGCGATGGCCCCGAACCGAGGACCCTCCACCGCACCCTGGGCTATCACCCTGGCATGGGCGGGTTCCGGCATAACGCCGACAACCCGCTCCCAGCAGATCTGGTCATCGTGGACGAGGCTTCCATGATCGGTCTGGAGCTCCAGGAAGGCCTGCTCACGTCCCTGGCTCCGGAAACCCGTCTGGTTCTCCTTGGAGATGCAGATCAACTTCCTTCCGTAGATCCTGGCGCCGCCTTCCGGGAACTGGTTGCGGGCCTGCCGAATGCCACAGTGACGCTCCAGGAGAGCTACCGCATGGACCCCCGCAATCCCATGGGCCGGCACATCCTCCTTCAGGCAGAGCGCATCAATGATCCAGCCCGAACCCAGGAACTCTGGGGGGCGGATGGCATCCACCAGGGAACCCTCGAAGAGGCCATGGGTAAGGGCGGTGTCTGGCTGGTGGAACCCCAAGCCCCGAAGCTTCGCTGGATGGCTGCGTTCCTGGACCGCTGGATGAAGGAGCGGGTCTGGGCCAATGAAGGGCCTTCCGCCTGGCGAACCAGGGTTTTACACCCCATTCAACATCAGGCAAACAACTGGGTGCAGGCCGATCTAGAACGGGCCCTGGCCCTGCTGGCCCACTTCGACTCCTTCCGCCTGCTCTGCCCAGTAAATGAGGGACCTGACCTGGGTGGCGTCGACCAGCTCAACCACCACCTTCATTCCCTGGCCTTGGAAGCTGCCGCAGACAGTCTGGAGTGGCAGCCTCGCTTCATTGCAGGCGAGCCGGTAATGGTCTTGTCTAATGACTCCAGGAGGGGGCTCTTCAATGGCGACCAGGGCGTGGTCATGCCGGTGAAACGCGGCGAGGGCGGCATCCATTTGGAAGCGATCTTCCCTCGCGGTGAGGGTCTGGTGGGCTTCCCGCTACCTTCGATCCAGGAGAGCCTTGCCCACGCCTACGCCATGACAGTGCACAAGGCCCAGGGCTCCGAGTTCAAGGCATTGGCCCTAGTCATGCCCCCACCAGCGCACCCATCCCTCACACGTGAAGTTCTTTACACGGCATTAACTAGAGCCAAGGCGGAAGTCCTTCTCCTCGGCACAACCGGGGTAATCGAAGGGTCATGCGCTCGAGATGTCTCACGTCGGTCAGGACTCAGTTATTTGATCGAACAGGCGTGAGGTTCTCCCCTTACCAAGGCAGGACTAGTTCCCGGACTCTTCGGCGAACTTCCTCTGGAGACCTGAAAAGCCAATCCTCACCCGAGATCACCGGTACAGTCCACAATAATGCATTCAACAGGAGTCGTAATGCTGCCCATCTTTCGCCAAGGCATGTTGATGTTGTTCCCTTGGAACGAAGTGCTGGGCATCCGGGGCACATTGTGATGAACCCACCAGTAATGCCACAACACCCTGGCCCGGACTGGACATCCGTCCTTGCAACCCGGCGGGACATTTTGGAAGATTCCTATACCGGCGATCGAGGAGAATACAGACGGTTACGGCAAGATGGAGCAACGCCGGTGGAAGCTATGGACGCACTCCTTGCAGTGGAGACTGAATGGGAGAAACCGGGTGTGTTTGGACGTTGCTGTCCCTCTCGTCTCGGGCCGATTCCGCTAGCAAGGCTCTTACGAAATCACGATATTCATCCCCTGTCGGTGGCTATTCATTTCCTGGACCACCGGCAAGCCCTGAGGTTTCTTCGGCGAGCCGGAAGCACCGAGTTCGCGAATTGGCTAGGACCGGACGGTTGTCTAATCTTGAGCGACCCGTCCCTGCGGGCTCTTCCCCACGGATTGGTTCTTCGCGGAAATTCCAAGATCACTCATTGCCCCAGCCTGGAAGATTTGGGGAGAGGGCTCAAAGTCTTAGCCGGTGATCTAATAATTGACCGATGCCCAAGACTTCGGTGGCTGCCTGAAGGGCTCGAGACCCGTCCATTGACTGGTGTAAGCATTTCTCCTGATGGGAGTGAAACCAGGCTTGGCGCTTTCAGGGGCAACCTTCGGTTGTTGGACTTGCCACTTCTGGAAGGGTTCGGTCCCCACACCAAGATCCGGGGTACTGTCACTGCTGAAGGTTGCTCGAGACTGAGCAACAACGCTTGTCTGGCGGTGCAGTTTGACCCCTATGGGGAGTCATGATCAAAAAACTCCATTCGAAACGGACCCTCACTTGTCTCGTCTGGGAGTCCAATAGATTTACGTATGCACATCATGGCGGCGGCGCGCGGTGTGGCACCGTGCCCGAAGTAATGCCCCATGCTGATCCGCCACGGATGCCGAATGTCGTTGCGAAAGGAACAGGAGATCAGTTTAACGCTACCATCTGGCGAAACCTCCGAAAGGCGGGCGATCCCTGTACCGTCCGGTGTTAGGTTTAATTCCAGCAGAAATTCACCATTGCCAACACGCAATGCCAACCTGGTGGGATTGAAATCGACGAGGTCCATTCCAGAAAGCATACCTAGTCAGTGAAGTATTAGCGTTTTCTATTGCACTCAATTCGGCTTCGGGACGGCCATGTTTGACAAATACCACCATCCGACATCGAATGGTGCTCCAGAACAGATCATTCGAAGCCATTCTAGACCTTCCAAAGTCAGATTGCCCTCGCGATAGGTGTTCTGCAAATACTGAAAAGGCATTCCTGTTGCTAGTCCTGGCCACTCAACCAGGTTCATGGGTCTGCAAAGTTCAAATATATATAATTATGAGTATCCTCACGAACGAGATTTGATTGTCCCCAAACCAAGACCGATAATCCTACAGAGGCCGAATAGTGTAAATTCTCCAACAATGCATAATAAATACGAAATCTCCATCCCGGCAAAGGTTTTTAGGGTGATTTTCAACATAAGAGGCCAGACAAGGACAGTCAGAATCGGTTCCAATTGCTTGAATCTTTTAACCCAATCAACCATTGACACCCCCAATTGGTAGCCATGCCAATTTTCGCTTTCCCGAAAGTTGCATTTGATCAGGAATGTCCTTGGGCTTGACTCCAAGCGCCTGCGAGAAAACAGGAATAAGCTGACGGAACGTCCACGGCTCCTGTCTCGAGTTTCCAAGCCCCAGGGCACCGTGAGCAATATCCAACCTTGTCACACTCTCGACAAGATTCGATTTCAGAGAGGCGTCTACTCTTCCATTGTTCAAACCACGGCGAATCCCTCCAAATCTCTTTAAGAGAATCACTCGGGTAATGGCCCAATTTGTCCATTAGGCCAATACATGGTCGAATTGTTCCATCTGGAGAAATCGCAAGTCCACTAGCTCCCGCACCGCAGAGAACCGCATCTGGGGATGCACCACGTCGATCTGAAATTGCTTCATCTTTCGCCGATATGTTATAGAGAGAAGAGCTAAATAGAGTCTTGACGGCAGACTCATCCCAAACTCGGAGATCCAATGGGTTTTGGCCGCCATCATTCCTTGGAGTAATTGAAAGATCGCATTGCCATCCACATTGATTTTTTTCTGCAAGTTCCTTTATGGCCTGCCAACCTGAGATGGTGTTCTTCATGAGCGGGCTTTTAAGTAATACAGGGATTCCCTCACGACGGAGCCGTGAAACCGAATTCATCGTCTTCTCGAAGGAACCTGGAACTTGGGTGATTTCGTCATGAATTTTTGGGTCCGCACTATAAACACTGCACCCAACTTCTCGCGGGGCAAGAGCGATCAATCCCTCTAAAATTTCAGGTGATAATAGGGTCAAGTTGGTGATGATATCAACCAAGAATCCGTGCTCTTTGGCCGCGGTCAGAATTGTCAAAATATCCTTGCGGAGTAATAATTCTCCTCCCGTTAACTGCAAGCGAAAGCCACCCATCTCACGGAATTCCTTGAGAAGATTCAACACTACTTGAGTTGGCATGTCGTCTAGGTCACGGTTCTCTGGACAATAGCAATGAATGCACCGCTCATTACATCGGTAAGTCAATTCCAGAACAAGACTGTAAAGCAAATGGTGATCACCCATAACGCCCGCAATCTGGAGTTCAGGATTCATGCCGGGATCCATGGTCCTGCGTATCATTTCCTCACTGAGTCCCCCATTGGGCTGAGCCATGGCTTCTTCACGATTTGTCAGAAGGGAAGCTTCGCGGAGTGAATCGATGAATTCAGACAGGGTCTCGTTTGCTTCTGCTACAGGGTCGCATGATTCGAATTGTCCATTCGCAAGCATATAAGAAATCGCAGGTTCAACTTGCCCGTGGCTACGCACGAGGAGATCTAAAATTTCAGCAGAGTCCTCCTCAAATAGAGCTACACGTTGCGCCCATGTATTATAAATAAGTCCCTTGGGTGAAGGCTCACCAGGAATATAAAATTTTCGGAATAAAAAATTGTCAGGGTTAAAGCTCACTACCCCACTCCTAGAATAAGGTCACCTTTTCTTGCTGGTCCTCAGTCATCTTTCATGAGGATGAACCCAATTAAGCACAGGCCTGTCCTACGAGTCAGACAGGCCTGTGCCGGTAGTGGATCGACTAACCCTGACGGTAGGTAACCCCGCAGTTAGATTGGAAATTCTTGGTGCACCCACAAGCCATCGGCAGTGAGTAGGTAGCCACGGATTTGATCTTTAACTTCATCTCGTTCTCCTTGTGAGTGGGTGAGCCGGCGGCTCTGGTGAATTCAAACTTACTTTTTCAATTCTTTATCAGGAAGTCAACAAATGGTTCTGGCATGTTTCCTGTTTCCTGAACGGTTTTCAAGATCAACGGCAAGGGGCATAGGGGAAAAAGAGCAAAAGGAGCTGAAACGGTAACGAAAATGCTCAATACAGAAAAGCAAGTCCAACCCTTTCGTCCAATGCCAGGACGATCTTGAATTCCCTGCTGTCTGCGAAACCCGTGTGGTTCATTTTGAGGATGCGACTCAGGTAGAGGCTGTTCTCGCCTAGTTAATTTGGGGCAGTAATTCGAGAAAAGCATGTAAACGAGGAGAGTCGTTTATCATCGTCCTCGAGCTAGGTGCTCACTATTTCACGGAGGGGACAGTGCGCTTGAGAATTACATCAGTAGTTGCCTACGGTTCACCGGTGGCGTTTGCTGCCAGTGCGAGAGGCCCGTTCGGCTGTAAGTGAATGACCCAATGCTGAAAGAATGGCCTCGACCAAACTCGAAGCCATTCTTTTGTTTTGACCAAGGCAGTCTACCTCTGACACTGAGCGCACCAAACGGTGGCCCGATTTCCAAGTCGGTTGCCGTGTAGCGCCCTGCCACAAACCACACAGGGTTCCCCCTGTCGGCCATAAACTGCCAATTCCTGTTTGAAGTAGCCGGGCATGCCATCGGGATGCCGGAAGTCCTTCAGGGTGGTGCCTCCAGAGCGGATGGCCTGGGTCAGGATCTCTTTGACTGCTTGCACCAGCCTGATATACCGTTTCCGCGACACACTACCAGCGGCCCGATCAGGGGCGATCCCCGCCCGGAACAAGGCCTCCACAGCGTAGATGTTCCCGACTCCCACCACGATCCCCTGGTCCATCAGGAAGGTCTTAATGCTGGCAGACCGTCCTCGACTGGCTTCGAAGAGAACCTCTCCGGTGAACTTCGACGCCAATGGTTCAGGTCCCAGGTTGCTCAGTAGGGCATGCAGCTCCCCCTTCGGTTGCCAGAGCAGGCAACCAAAGCGGCGTGGATCGGTGAAACGGAGGGCCCGCCCGGAATCGAGCACTAGGTCCACATGGTCGTGCCGCCCCACTGGAAAGTCCTTGGGTACCATTCGCAGGCAACCCGACATCCCCAGATGGAGCAAAGCACTGCCAGGCTCCAGGTCGAGCAGGAGGTACTTCGCCCGGCGTCGCAATCCCTGGATGGGTTGGCCGGGCAAAAGCCGTGCGATTTCCTTTGGGATTGGCCAACGCAGGTCAGGACGGCGAAGGATCACCTTCGAAATCTGGCGATCCTTCAACTCGGGAAGCAGGCTTCGGCGTGTGGTTTCAACTTCAGGGAGTTCGGGCATTGCTAGAGCATAGGGTGACCTTGGTCACCAGAAGGCCCGGACTTAGGGGATTTCAGCAATCTCGAACCGAACCCATCCACAGTTCAGCATCCTTGGCTAGGCCGTCTGCCCGGTGCAAGGTTCCAGCATTGGCAACAGATTAGCCACCAAGCTCTTGCCAGCTGCATCCAGGGACTGGTCAAGCCGGAAGGCCGCTGACCTGGTGCGAATCGTGTGGTGTTGTTCCAGTGCTTGCTTAGGCGCCATGGGGTAGATCAAGACAGCCTCGTTACAATTAAAGGCCTGGGCGTAACTCCGTACCTGATGGACATCCCCCGAAGAGGGTGCGTCTACACACTTGTATTTTGCATCCAGGACCATCACCGGTTGGTCGCTTGCCTTATCAAAAAGAACCATATCGGCCACATACCCACCAAAGGGCAGCGCCACCTTCTTCCTTAGGTAGTAGCCAGGCGGTGGGTGGTTCTCCAACCACGCCGCCACAAAGCCTTCAAACAGTGCCGCCATATTCACGAGAAAGGCCTGCATAAGGTGCTCGCCTAGCCGATGTTCGGGTGATGTGCCCCCCAGAAAAAACCCACATAAGGCATGCAGAAGTTCGTAGTCCTCGTTGAGCCGGTGATACGAACGTCCCTGGCAATCACTCGGGCCAAATGGCAACAAGCTGGTGGCACCGGTAAGGTCACGGTGTACCTTCCGGACTTGACGTTGCAGTTCGATTCGACCAAGGCTCGTGCGACTGAGCTGGTGGAAGGTCCAGGCCAAGATTTGATTGTCTGTGAGGTCGGAAGTCTGTTCATTGACCTTGCATGGAAGGTCTGCCCTCCATGGCTTTGCAATCAGCCTAGGGATGTCGAGTCGCCCAGCCAGAAGGGTGCGCCGAAAATGGCGTTCCTGATAGGAGCGGTAAAGGCCCTGCTGCAGGCGTTTTTGGACCAGCTCTACCAATAACTGGACCAGCGGGCTGGTGAAGCTGTCATCACTACTGGTGGTGACCAGGCCTTCGAGGAAATGGAGGTCCTTCGAGTGCTGCACCTGAGACCACATTCGAAAAATATTCTGGATTGGGGCCTTGGGCTGGAGGGAGAGCACTTGATGAGGCCCTAGAGGCAGTAACCCTATCCAACCTTTGGGCGTGAATTCCCACGCCCCACAAGTCTGTTGGCTAGGGTAGGTGACTTGGATCTGGCCTGGGTACTGAGAGTCTACGGCCTTCCCCAAGGCATCAGTCAAGTCCGTGCTTGGAAGACGAACGGTCTCCCATTCTGACCAGACCCAGCGAGTGGTTTCCATCAAGATGGGAGCACCTGGTTCTGCACTTTTGCCCAACGGAAGTTCTCCGCATTGTGCTGTTGGTCGTAGAAGAACTCTTCGAGGTAGGGCTCGATCTCCATCTCCCAGATGTCCTTGAGTTCCTTGCCCTGTTCCTTGCCTAGATCCTTATGTAAGAAGTAGGTGATACCCAATTCGAAGTGTGGATCCTGAATGGTGTTGTTGATTTGTTGCAATACCGCTACCAGGCCATCGGCATTAAACCCATAGTTCTCCTGATACCGCTTCAGCAAATCGTAATCTGGTCGAAGTTGAAGGAAGGCAAACCGGCGCCGTAGTGCATGATCCACCAAAGCAATGGATCGGTCCGCGGTGTTCATGGTGCCAAGCACGCGCACGTTATTGGGAATGCGGAGTAAGTTGCCACCAGCGAGTTGGATGTTCTCATTGCGGTATTCGAGGAGATACATTAATTCACCAAAGACCTGGGAGAGGTTGGCCCGGTTCATTTCATCCAGGATCAAGACACAGGGACCTTTGCGCTTGGCTGCCTGCTCACAGAAATTCATGAACCGGCCTGGCACGGTGGGGTAGGACAAACCACCATCTGGCCGACTCTCTGGACGAATCCCCTGGATGAAATCCTCATAGGAATAGGCCGGGTGAAATTGGACGAGCTCAATGAGTCCGTCACTCTCCTGTACCAGGTGCTTGGCCAGCCGCCTTGCCGCAAAGGTCTTCCCGGTACCCGGAGGTCCGTACAGAACAGCCTGCCTCTTTCGCTCAATGGCCCTAAGCCAGCGTTCTAGCAATTCAATCCCAAGCATGGTTTCGGCCGCGCAAGTGGCGATGGAATAAGGTGGGTTCAAACCCAGCAGATCTTCATCTGCATCAGGATCGAGGACGATCGGAAGCTCAAGACCTTCGGCTAATTGGAAGAGAGGGAAAAGATCCTCAAAGAGCCGAGCAATCTTGGCAATCAGGACTTCCTCGGTCAAGGACTGGGTTACCTCCGCTGGGAGCAACAACTCTACCCGAAGGCCATGCGCCTTTGGGTTCTTCAACCATTCGGTGCAAGTTAGCCCAGCAATAGCTCTATCTTGGCCATCAATACCAAAGCCTAGATCGGGGGCAGTAGCCACCTCTCCTACCAATTCGAGGAGTTGCTCGACATGCAGTGGCGCTTGTTCAACAAAGCGCTTGACCGCCTCGGTCTGCTCCTCAGGCAACCAGAAGCCGATGTTCAAGGCCGTCGAATTGATCAGCATATATAACTGAGCATCACCGATGCGCTTGCCGCCCTTGGGGTAGAGTGCGCCCCAGTAAAACGGATGCGCCCCCCCTTGGCCGTAGTCATTTTTGGGAATGCGCCCAAAGAGTTTCTTCTCTGTTTCCAGGTGGGGAAGCATGGCCGTGGGGAGCCGTTTGACCACCTCCCGCAGTAGTCTTTGGAAGGGCGTTTGCACTAAATCTTGTAAAGCATTCTTGTGGGCCTGATAGAACGCATAGGTGGGTGTTTCCTTTAATCCTGCTAGCAACGTGAAGCACTCTGCAGAGAACGGGCCCGAATTGCCAGGGGCCGCAGCCCCACTCTCACCTTTCAGCTCTGGGTCGCCTGGTTCAAGTCCCGCTTTTTTGTTGGCCTCATTCAAAACCACCAGGACGATGTCCATCGCCTGGGGTTCAAGCCGGTATTTCCTCCGGAACTCATTGGCGGCTTGGTTATAGCGTGTATATTGGCCGGCGGTTTTCTTGCCTCCGTAGGCTTTCCCATCCACCAATTCCATTCCCTTAACCATCGAGCCGAGCCACAAATTGAAGGCCTCCGGATTGCGAAGATACAAGATCAAACTGACAAAAGCTGGACCCGCTCCAGGAATCGAACCATCCTTCAAGAACTGTTCCATGAGCTCTGGACAGTCTGCTTCCGGTGTCTCCCAGAGCTGGCGGACCCAGGTAACGACTTCTTGCACATGGCTGAGGAGGCCATTCCCATTGCTGCCTCGGAAGGCCAGACCAAACCGATCTTGGACTTTGGTCCCAGCCTTATTGCGGTCGTAATCGGCCTCAACCAGCATGGCTTTCAAATTCTCCTGGGTAGGTTCGACCAGGAATTTCAGCAAGTGCTGGCGGGCCTGGGCCTCTGCGGCCACGCGGAGTTGAATCCGTTCAGCTGGAATATGCTTAGCCTGGATGAGAGCGACTTGGCTTTCCATAAGGCTCCTCGAATTCGTCCATGAAATCTAGAACTCGGCGAAACTCAGCCAAGCGCCTTCACCGCCGCCATCTTTGGATCTCCGAAGAACACTGGGTCCACCTTCTCCACGACGTCGCCGGTGACTTCCAGGAAGCTACGCTTGTTTTCGATGGGGATCATGGCGCGCTTGGCTCCATTGTCCATGCCCACCTGTAGGGGCTCGACCAGGCTACGCAAAGGTTTGAGATTCCCTTGAATGCTGAGGTCGCCGAGGATCAACATCGCCGGAGCCACCGGGGCCTTGCGCAAGGCCGACATGAAGGCCACGAAAAAGGCGATGCCCGGCTCGACCTCCAACCGATTGTTGAGCAGGTCCACAACCTCCACGTGGAAGTCACTGGTGTCGACATCCTTCGCGACACTGAGCTCAGCCTTGTGGGACAGGAGGTAGCCGAAAGCCCGTTGTAGAGCCTCCTTCGTGGCACCGCTGATGCCCCCGGCCAGTTTCAGCTTCGAGGTTCCCGCCGCCAGGGTGACCTCGACCCGATAGAGGCCCACAGTGCCATCGGCGGAGACGCCAGCGGCGTAGACCGTGCCTGGCGCCAGGGGGTCCTGATTGATTAGGTCCCGGCCGCCCTGCTCGGGGACCGACACGAAGCGTTCCTCGCCGGTCTCCTGCACCGTGTAGCTGAAACTCGTGTGGTAGTACTCGAAACTCCCCATCTTCTTGAGCTGTTCCTTCACCCGGCGCCGGCCTTCCATGGCGAGCTCCAGCAGTTCGGCCAGTTCATCCTGGGTGCATTCGCCATGCGGGTAGAGGATCTTCATCAGGCCAGAAACGGTCTTGCGCACCGCCTTGCGGTCGCGCGCATTGAGGTGGGCCCCCATGGAGAAGTGGCGATCGATCACCTCGGTGAAATTGTGCTTGCGCAGTTCCCGCAGGGCCTCGGCCAGGTAGTCCACCACGAACCCGTAGTGGTCCGTGAAGAGGTCATTGCGCATCTTGGGGATTTCCCACCCGGGCAGGTAGCAGTGCAGGCGGTCGATGAAGGCCATGTCGTCCCGGATGACTTCGGGCATGGGCTCAAACAGGTGCCCCGACTGAACCATGACGTCGATGGGCTGGTTGGTGTTGCCGAACATGGCAATGGAGCCATCGCCCGTGGTGGCTTCCTGGCCGCGCTGATAGGTGCCCGATTCGCAGTAGGTCTTCATGGTGGTGATGACTTCCTTGGGCATCTTCTGGAGATCTGCCACCTCGTCGAAGCCCACCAGATCCCAGATCTGGACCATGCCCTTCTGCTTGCCGTTCATATGGCCGAAGAGGTTGGCCACCGTGGTCGGTCCTGTAAGCAACGAAGCGTAGGGGCTGACCTCCTGGATGACATAGCTCTTGCCAGTGCCGCGGGGACCCAGTTCCACCAGGTTGTAATTCCGCTCCGTGAGGGGAATCAGCCGTAGGAGGAACAGCAGCTTGAGGCGCCGCTCCATGACCGTCGGCTCGTAGCCTAGGCTGCGAAGGAGGAAATCGAGCCATTCGTCCGTGGTGAATTCCAGGCGGGCTTTACGGTATTCCTCCAGATCGAAGCTGGCGATTTGAATGGGGGTGAGCTTGTCGATCCAGAAGGGGAATTTTCCCTTGGATTCCTCGTCATACTCGAAGCGCAGCTCGATTTGCGCCCAGACGCCACCCGTCAGGAGCCGCTCGTACTCCACGACGTAATGCGTTTGAATGTGGAGGTGCTTGTGCCCAAAATTGTTGGCCTCGGCCCAGTAGTCGGAATCCACCAGGCGAACTTTGACCTTGTCGATGAAGCTGTAGGTGCCGGATTCCTTCACCCGGCTCTGGGCA
>Ga0208507_1000069_pt1 | contig 84523 bp, 72 predicted proteins | sample CryBogCBH12Aug01_FD_184626 | JGI IMG/M metagenome (GOLD analysis project Ga0208507, IMG submission 184626) | Freshwater microbial communities from Crystal Bog, Wisconsin, USA - CBH12Aug09.1 (SPAdes) (version 2) | ecosystem: Environmental > Aquatic > Freshwater > Lake | place: Crystal Bog...
GACGCGGACACCTCCGGCCCACCTGGACCAATGTCTAGACTTTTTCGGCAGGAGGTCCCCTCAGGATGAGTCCAGATGGGAGCAGGCGCCACGGTTACCTGGCTCAGCCCCGGCTCGCGTCCCGGATGATCCGGGCCAGGAGGAAGGCCATCTCGAGGCTCTGGCTGCGGTTCAGGCGGGGGTCGCAGCCGCTCTTGTAGGCGCGCTGGAGGTCCGCCTCGGCCAGGCCCTCGACGCCGCCGGTGCACTCGGTGACGGGCTCGCCGGTCAGCTCGAAGTGGACCGCGCCCAGGCGGGAACCCAGGCGGCGGTGGATCTCGGCCACCTCCTGCAGCTCCTGGAGGATGTCCCGGAAGGCCCGGGTCTTGAGGCCCGTGGGGGTCTGGGTGCCGTTGCCGTGCATGGGGTCGCTGCTCCAGAGCACGGGGTGGCCCTCGGCCCGGGCCGTCTCGATGAGGGCCGGCAGCACGGCCTCGGCCCGGCCGGCGCCGAAGCGGGTGATGAGGGTCAGGCGGCCCGGCCGCCGGTGGGGATCCAGCAGGGCCAGGACCTTCTTCAGCTCCTCGGGCTGCATGGAGGCCCCGACCTTGAGGCCGATGGGGTTGGCCAGGCCGCGGATGTACTCCAGGTGGGCGCCATCCAGCTGCCGGGTGCGCTCGCCGATCCAGAGGAAGTGGGCGCCCAGGTTGTAGAAGGCCTCCTGCTCGGGCACCCAGCGGGTCAGGGCGGTCTCGAAGGGCAGGTGCAGGGCCTCATGGCTGGTGAACAGCTCACCGGTGCGGAGGTTCTCGGGCAGACCGCCCAGCCGCTGCACGAAGTCCAGGGAGGCCCGCACCTGGTCCAGGGTCTCCAGGTAGTGGCCGGCGTCCTCGCGGCTCCAGGGCAGCTCCCAGTGCTCGGGATGCTGCAGGTCCGCGAAGCCGCCGTCCACCAGGGCCCGCAGGTGGTTGAGCGTGACCGCCGAGCGGTGGTAGGCCTTCAGCAGGCGGGCGGGATCCGCCTCGCGGTCGTCCGGGTCGAGGCCGTTGATCAGGTCGCCCCGGTAGACCGGCACCTCGCGGCCGTCCACCACCTCCGTGGTCCCGCTGCGGGGCTTGGCGTACTGGCCCGCGATGCGCCCCAGGTGGACCACGCCGGTGCGGCCGCCGTGGGTGATGAGCACGGACATCTGCAGCAGCACCCGGAGCTTGTCCTGGATGAGGCCGCCGCGGCAGTCCGTGAAGGCCTCGGCGCAGTCGCCGCCCTGGAGCAGGAAGCGCTTGCCCGCCGCGGCCTCCGCCAGCAGGGCCCCCAGGTGGTCGACTTCCTCGGCCACCACGAGGGGCGGGAGCTCGCTCAGCTCGTCAAGGGTGGCCTGCAGCGCCACCTGGTCATGGTAGGTGGGCTGCTGGGCGGCGGGGCGCTGCTTCCAGGAATCGGGGGTCCAGGCCATGGGGTGCTCCCTGTGCTTGGTGGAGGGACGGGGGCGCGGGGCGCTGCTCAGGTTCACAGGACCGCCTGGGGGTAGCTGCCCAGCACCTTGAGGGAGGCGCAGGCGCTGCGCAGCTCCAGCAGGGCCGCGGCCATGGCCGGGTCGGCCTCGTGGCCCTCCACGTCCAGGAAGAAGGCGTACTCCCAGAGCTTCCGGCGGGTGGGTCGGCTCTGGATGCGGCTCAGATTCAGGCCCCGCCGGGCCAGGGGCTCCAGCAGGCTCAGCAGGGCGCCAGGACCATCCTGGGCCAGGGCCAGCAGGGTGGTGCGGTCCTGCCCCGAGGGCTCGGAGACCTTGGGCCCCAGCACCACGAAGCGGGTGGCATTGGCGGCCAGGTCCTGGATCCGGGTCTCCAGCGCCTTCAGGCCGAAGAGGCCCGCGGCCAGCTCCGAGGCCACGGCGGCCCCCTCGGCGTCCTCCCGGGCCAGCCGCGCGGCCTCGGAGGTGGAGGGCGCCTCGACGCGGTCCACATGGGCCAGGTGGGCCTCCAGCCAGCCCCGGCACTGGCTCAGGGCCTGGGGATGGGCATAGATCCGGCGCACGGCGCCCAGCTCCAGGCCGGGGCGCACGAGCAGCGCCTGGTCCACGGGCAGCAGGATCTCGGCGCAGATGCGGAGCGGGCTCTCCAGGAAGGCGTCCAGGGTCGACTCCACCGCGCCTTCCGTGGCGTTCTCCACGGGCACCACGCCATAGTCCGCCCGCTGGCGCTCCACGGCCTGGAACACCGCGGCGATGGTCCCCAGGGGCAGCGCCTGGCAGGACCCGCCGAACTGCTGGCGCGCGGCCAGGTGGGTGAAGGTGCCCTCGGGGCCGAGGAAGGCCACCCGCAGGGGCTTCTCCAGGCTCAGGCAGGCGCTCATGATCTCCTGGAACACGTTGCGCACCGCGGACGAGGGGAAGGGACCGGGATTGGCGGCCTCCATGCGGGCCAGCACCTCCCGCTCCCGGCGGGGCACGTGGAAGAGGGCCACAGGCGAGGCGGCGGACTTGATGCGACCCACCTCCGAGGCGAGCTTGGCCCGCTCATTGAGCAGGGCCAGGACCTGGTCGTCCACGGCGTCGATGGCCTGGCGGAGGCCGGCGAGGCTGGAGAGATCGGGCTGGGTCATGGGTGTCCCCGAAAAGGAAACCCCCGAGTCGTTGGGACTCGGGGGCGAGGGCGGCAGCGGTCGTTTATCTAGACGCTCAGCCTCGCACCCGGGGTGCGAAAGCTAAAGGGGAAGAAGCGGCAGGAGATGGACATGGCGGTTCCAACACTTTGCCGGAATCCCGGGGTCGGCACAAGGGGCCAGCAGCGGGGGTGGAGCCGGCGCCGGCTAGGCCCCCAGGTGCTGGAAAGCCTCCGCCAGGCAGGCGGTCCAGACTTCGTCCGGGGTCTCCTCCAGGAAGAACTCCACCGCGTGCCCCGCGGGCCGGGCCTCCGGATGCAGGGACCAGGCCTCGAACAGCGCGTCCAGCGGCGCCGCGTCCAGGGGGTTGTGGCGGTACTTGTGGGACTTCCGGGTGCGGTCCGGGTCGGGGCCCCGCAGGCAGACCCCCTCCCGGCGGGTGGCGACGAAGGTGAAGGCCTGCACCCACTTCCCGTCCATGAACTGGTTGAAGTGCAGGTAGGCGCCGTGGTGGCTGCGGGAGTAGTCGAGCAGCCGCTGCTTCCCCTTCCACCGCTCCGCCCAGAGGGTGAGCAGCGCAACCAGGCGGGCCCGCTCCGAGGGATGCCGGAGGCAGCTCTGGGCGTAGGGCAGAAAGTCGTCGAGCAGTTCCAAGGTCCGGCCTCCGGAGGGGTTTCAGCCTACCGCGAGGCGGGGGGGAACCGGCAGGCATCGAACAAAGGCAGCTACCATGAACCCACCCCCGAGCCGCCCCATGCCAGCCGCCCCCGATCAGCAGGAGCCCCCGAAACGCCACCCCTCTCCGTGGTGGCTGGTGCTCCCGGTGCTGCTGGTCAGCCTTGGTGCCACGCTGGTGGCCTGGTCCCTGGCCCGCCAGGGCCAGGCACAGCGGGACCTGGCCCGGCTCGACCGCTTCGTGGTCCGGACCCAGCTGAACCTCCAGGACCGCCTCGGGCGCTACGAAGACATCACCCGGGGGGCCCAGGGTTTCTCCGGGGGGGACCCCGGCGGCCCCTCCGCCCAGGCGTGGCGAGACTACGTGGAGCGCCTGGACCTGCCGACCCGGCATCCGGGCCTGACCAGCCTGGCCTACATCCGGCGGGTGCCGAGCGCGGACCTGGATGCCTTCTTCGCGGGCAACCCGCAGCTCAGCCGCCGCTACCGCCTGTCCCCATCTGACCCGCTGTACCTGCCCCAGCCCGGCACCACAGGCGACCACCTCATCATCCAGCTCTGCGAACCCGGGGACCGGGCGGCCCTGGCCCTGGGCCTCGACGTCGCCTCCAACCTGAGCCAGCGGGCTGCCGCGGAGCGGGCCGAGGAGACCGGCCAGCCAGTGCTCTCGGGGCACCTCCAGTTCACCCGGCCCGAGGGCCGGGTGGCTGCCGTGACCCTCTTCGCGCCGGTCTACACCGGGCACCCGACCGACCCGGCCGCCCGTCGGCGAGCCCTCAAGGGCTGGGTCTCGGCGGGCATCCTCATCGACACCCTCCTGGAGGACATCCTCCAGGGTGAGGACCAGGGCATTGCCTTCGAGGTGTTGGACACCCAGGCCCCGGGCGAGGCCCGCCGCCTCTATCGCAGCCCGGACTGGCCCGCCGGGGCGGCGCCGACCCAGGCGAAGGGGCTCCTGCTGGGGGGCCGGGAGCTGGAGCTGCGCTATGCCCTCAAGCCCGGCTTCTACCTGGCCGGAGGGCGCACTGCCGGGCCGCTGCTGCTGCTGGGCGGACTCCTGGTCAGCGCCTGCCTGGCGGGACTGGTCTGGTCCCTGGCGACCACCCGCCGGCGTGCCATGGACCTGGCCGAGACCATGAATGCCTCCCTCTACGAGGCCCTGCAGCGCAACCGCAGCCACCTGGCCTTCACGCCGCTGGCGGTGATCGAGACAGACGCCGCCTTCCGGGTGCGGGAGTGGAACCACGCGGCCGAGCGCACCTTCGGCTACACCCGGGAGGAGATCCTGGGCCAGGATCCCCGCCTGCTGGTCCCGCCGGAGCACCAGGCGGGCGTGGACGACCAGCGCCAGGCCCTGCTGCGGTCCGACAGCGGCGCCCGGACCACCCAGGAGAACCTGACCCGCACGGGCCAGCGCATCCTCTGCGACTGGTACGGCTCGGCCCTCCGGGGCGAGGACGGCCGCTTCATCGGGACCATCCTGCTGGCCGATGACGTCACCGACCGCCACCGGGCCGAGGGCGCCCTGCGCCAGACCCAGAAGCTGGAGAGCCTGGGCGTGCTGGCCGGGGGCATCGCCCACGACTTCAACAACCTGCTCACGGCCATCCTCGGCAACACCGAGCTGGCTCTTGGCCGCGCCCAGGGGAACCCCCTCCTGAGCGCAGCCCTCCAGCGCATCGAGGCCGCCACCCAGCGCGGGGCGGACCTGGCCCGCCAGCTCCTGGCCTACGCCGGCAAGGCCCACTTCGCGGTGCGCCCCCTGGACCTGAATGCCCTCATCCTCGAGATGGGCGACCTGCTCGCGGTGTCCATCTCCAAGAAGGTGGCCATCCGCACCGACCTCCAGCCCAACCTCCCCCTGGTGGAGGCGGACAGCGCCCAGTTCCAGCAGGTGCTCATGAACCTGGTGACCAACGCCTCCGAGGCCATCGGGGACCGCACCGGTGCGGTGACCCTCCGCACCCGGTCCAAGACCTACACCAAGCCCGAGCTCGTGGCCGCGTTCCCGGGCCAGCTGCTCGACCCGGGCCCCTATGTCCGCCTGGAGGTCCAGGACGACGGCTGCGGCATGGATGCCGAGACCATCGGGCGGATCTTCGATCCCTTCTTCACCACCAAGTTCACGGGCCGGGGCCTGGGGCTGTCCGCGATGCTCGGCATCGTCCGGGGCCACCGGGCGGGGATCCGGGTGGAGAGCGTGCAGGACCGGGGGACCACCTTCATCCTCCTGTTCCCCGCCTCGGCTGCGCTGGCCGCACCGGCCGAGGCCGAATCAGCCGCTCAGCGCCCCGCCTCTGGCACCGTGCTGGTGGTGGATGACGAAGGCATCATCCGCCACCTGGCTCGGGGCGCCCTGGAGGGCGTCGGCTACCGGGTCCTGGAGGCCCGGGACGGCTTGGAGGCCGTAGAAATTGTTGAAAATTCGAAAGATAGAATCCACCTGATCCTGCTCGACATGACCATGCCCCGCATGGGGGGCGCCGAGGCCTTCCGCCGCATCCGGGCCCTGGCCCCGGCCACCCGGGTGCTGCTGACCAGCGGCTACACCCAGAAGGAGGCCTTGGAGTCGCTGGCGGACCTGCCTCCGGACGGCTTCCTGCAGAAACCCTTCCGGATCCGTGAATTGGTCGTCCAGGTCCGGGAGATTCTGCGGGATCCGGTCTCGAAAAATAAAACCAAATAACCATTTGAGCATTTTTTAATCGGACCTAAGTCCATGCGATAACAGCTTCCTGTGCCATGGATCACAACTATTCCCAGCTAGGTTTTTAGACAAGGAAATCAGGACCTGAACGTCTCATGCTGAACGGATCTGGAGGCATCCATGTCCGACTCGGCCACGAAGTTGATCAGCTCTGGCAATCTGCCGACCCCCAACTGGCATGCCACCCACGAGGAAGCCCTGGGGCGGCTCACGCGGATGTCCGAGGCCCTGGTCGCCAGCGACTGGCAGGGTGTGGACGCCGGTGCCCGGTGGGTCTACGAGGTGCTCCGGCCCCACAACGAGGCGGAGGAGCGCGAGCTCTTCCCGCTGCTGGAGGAGATCGGCGCCGAGTCCCTGCTGCAGCGCCTCTTCGAGGACCACCGGCAGATGTGGGACCTGACCCTGCAGCTCCTGGCCGAGATCAACGAGGGCCAGGTCCGCGCCCCCCGCTCCCTCACCCTGCTGGGCCAGCGGCTGGTGGACCTGATCCGCGACCACATCGAGGCCGAGGACTACCTCATGCTGCCCCTGCTCAAGGGCAAGTCCCTCTATGCCTCCGACGCGGAGACCCAGGACGGCTACCTCATCCTTGAGAAGAAGCTCATCGCGCCGGAGACCTGGTCCTTCATCGTCCAGGCCCCCCAGGTGGCCCGCGGCCGCAAGCCGGGCCAGTTCTTCATGGTGGCGCCCTTCCCCGAGAGTGAGCGCATCCCCCTCACCCTGGCCGGTGGCGATGCGCGCAAGGGCTACATCCACTTCATCATGCAGGAAGTCGGCGCCACCACCCAGGCCATGGGCAAGCTCAGCGCCGGGGACCGCCTCTACGCCGTGGCCGGGCCCATGGGCACGCCCACGGAGCTGGTCGAGGAAGGCACCATCGTGCTGATGGCCGGTGGCTACGGTTCCGCCGCCATCCTGCCCGCGGCCGAGGAGCTCCACGCCCAGGGCCGCCGCGTCATCACCATCCTCGGCGGCCGCAGCAAGGAGCGCGTGCTGCTGGCGGACGAGCTGGGCGCGGCCTCGGCCGAGCTCATCGTCACCACCGATGACGGCACCCTCGGCCGCCAGGGCCTGGTCACCGACGCCCTCAAGGACATCATCGCCCGGGAGCCCGTGGCCCAGGTGGTCGCCGTGGGTCCCCTGCCCATGATGCGCGCCGTGGCCGACCTGACGAAGCCCCACGAGATCTTCACCCTGGTGAGCCTCAACGCCCTGATGGTCGACGGCACCGGCATGTGCGGCGGCTGCCGCGTCTCCGTGGGCGGCCAGACCAAGTTCGCCTGCTTCGACGGCCCGGACTTCGACGGCCACAAGGTGGACTTCAACATGCTGCGCATGCGGCAGGACTGGTACAAGTCCGAAGAGAAGGACATCTGCAGCCCCGAGGACTGCAAGATCGGCCGCGTGGCCGCCACGGGCCCCGTGGACTACTCGCAGTACCTGAACGAGCCCGTCACGGACCTGGACTGGAAGAACCTCGACCTGAACAGCATCAAGCCCAGCCAGAAGATGAAGATCCCCCGCCAGGCCATGGCCTGCCAGCCGCCGGAGCTGCGCGTCTGCAACTTCGACGAGGTCAGCCTAGGCCTGTCCCCGGAGCAGGCCAAGCTGGAAGCCGCCCGCTGCATCATGTGCAAGCACCCGGCCTGCATCGACGGCTGCCCCGTCAGCATCAACATCCCCGCCTTCCTGCTGGAGATCGTCAAGGGCGATCCCCAGGGCGCCGCCCGCGTCATCAAGGAGAGCTCGCCCCTGGGCTCCGTCTGCGGCCGGGTCTGCCCCCAGGAGAAGCAGTGCGAGATCAAGTGCGTCATCGGCATCAAGGGTGAGCCTGTCTCCATCGGCCGCCTCGAGCGCTTCGCCGCCGACTCCATGCTCGGCTCCACGGAGCTGCCGCCGGTCGAGCCCGCCACGGGCAAGAAGGTGGCCGTCATCGGCGCGGGCCCCGCGGGCCTCACCGTCGCCGGCGAGCTCATCAAGAAGGGCCACCAGGTCACGGTCTACGACGCCCTCCACAAGCCGGGCGGCGTGATGCTCTACGGCATCCCCGAGTTCCGCCTGCCCAACAAGATCGTGGACACGGAAGTGGACACCCTCCGCCGCCTCGGCGTGAAGTTCGTCATGAACACGCTGATCGGCCGCAGCATGACCCTCGACGACCTGCGCAAGGAGAACGACGCCATCTTCATGGGCACCGGCGCCGGCCTGCCGAAGATGATGGGCATCGCCGGCGAGGAGTTCAAGGGCGTCTACACCGCCAATGAGTTCCTCACCCGCATCAACCTCATGCGCGCCGACCTGTTCCCGGACTACAGCACCCCCGTGACCATCGGCAAGAACGTGATCATCGTGGGCGCCGGCAACACCGCCATGGACGCCGCCCGCGCCGCCCGCCGCATGGGCGCCGAGCACGTGACCGTGGTCTACCGGCGCACCATCAAGGAGTCCACGGCCCGCGCCGAGGAGCTCGAGCATGCCCACGAGGAGGGCGTCGAGTTCAAGTTCCTGTGCACGCCCGTGCAGCTCCACGGCAACGAGAAGGGCTGGATGACCCACGCCGAGTGCGCGGTGATGGTGCTGGGCGAGCCCGGTCCCGACGGCCGCCGCAGCCCCAAGATGACCGACGAGCGCATCATGATCCCCTGCGAGACCCTGGTGGTCGCGCTGGGCTTCGACGTGAACCCCCTCATCGCCATGACCGAGAAGGGCCTGCGGACCCTGAAGGGCGGCGTGGTGGTCGTCAACGAGGAGACCGGCGAGACCTCCCTGCCCGGCGTCTATGCCGGCGGCGATGTCATCACCGGCGGCGCCACCGTGATCCTGGCCATGGGCCAGGGCCGCCGCGCCGCGGGCGCAATCCACGAGCGCCTCACGGGCGCCACGGTGTCCAGCTCCTGACGCCTGTTTTTTCAGTGAAGGCGACCCTTTTATCATGTATCATGGGACAGGCGAATTACCTGTCCTGAGACCTATCGCCGGAACGGTCCAGTGGACCCCCGGAAGGAGCGAACAAGATGACAAAGCGCGTCATGAAGACCCTGGATGGGAACGAGGCCACGGCCTCGGTCGCCCATCGCCTCAGCGAGGTCATCGCCATCTACCCCATCACGCCCTCCTCCAACATGGGTGAGTGGGCGGACGAGTGGAGCTCCCAGGGGAAGCTGAACGTCTGGAAGACCATCCCCTCGGTCATCGAGATGCAGTCCGAGGGCGGCGCCGCGGGCGCCGTGCACGGCGCGCTCCAGGCCGGCAGCCTCTGCACGACCTTCACGGCGTCCCAGGGCCTGCTCCTGATGATCCCGAACATGTACAAGATCGCCGGCGAGCTGACGCCCTTCTGCATGCACGTCAGCGCCCGGACCCTGGCCACCCACGCCCTGAGCATCTTCGGCGACCACTCGGACGTGATGTCCTGCCGCATGACTGGCTTCGCCATGCTGAGCTCCGAGAGCGTGCAGCAGGCCCATGACTTCGCCGCCATCTGCCACGCCGCCACCCTGCGGGCCCGCGTGCCCTTCCTGCACTTCTTCGACGGCTTCCGCACCAGCCACGAGGTCGCCAAGATCGAGATCCTGACCGACAGCGATCTCCGCCACATGGTGCCGGACGAGCTCGTCGCCCAGTTCCGCACCCTGGCCCTGACCCCCGACGCCCCGGTGATCCGCGGCACGGCCCAGAACCCCGACACCTTCTTCCAGGCGCGCGAGGCCTGCAACGCCTACTACGCCGCCTGCCCCGCCATCGTGCAGCAGGAGATGGACCGCTTCGGCGCCCTCACGGGCCGCAACTACCGCCTCTATGACTACTACGGGCACCCCGAGGCCGAGCGCGTCGTCATCATCATGGGCTCCGGCTGCGACACCACCCACGAGTACGTCGAGCACGCCGTGAAGCAGGGCGAGAAGGTCGGCGTCCTGAAGGTCCGCCTGTTCAGGCCCTTCGCCATCCCCGAGTTCGTCCGCGCCCTGCCCGCCTCCGTCAAGAAGCTGGCCGTGCTCGACCGCTGCAAGGAGCCGGGCGCCCCCGCGGAGCCCATGCACCTGGAAGTCATCGCCGCCCTGCACGAGGGCCGCGAAGAGGGCTACACCACCCTCAACCCCAAGATCGTGGGCGGCCGCTATGGCCTCTCCTCCAAGGAGTTCACCCCGGCCATGGTCAAGGCCGTCTTCGAGAACCTGGCCAAGGACAAGCCGAAGAACAGCTTCACCGTCGGCATCGTGGACGACGTCAGCCACACCTCCCTGCCCTATGACCCCAGCTTCGACGTGGAGCCCGCGGACGTGACCCGCGCCCTCTTCTACGGCCTGGGCGCTGACGGCACCGTGGGCGCGAACAAGAACTCCATCAAGATCATCGCCGAGGAGACCCCCAACTTCGGCCAGGGCTACTTCGTCTACGACTCCAAGAAGTCCGGCGCCATCACCATCAGCCACCTGCGCTTCGGGCCCCGCCCCATCCGCAGCGCCTACCTGGTGACCAAGGCCAACTTCATCGCCTGCCACCAGACCAGCTTCCTCGAGAAATACGAGATGCTGGAGACCGCGGTCCCCGGCGCCACCTTCCTGCTGAACACCCCCTACAGCAAGGACGCCGTGTGGGAGACCCTGCCCCAGGAAGTGCAGGAGGCCATCGCCAGCAAGAACCTCAAGTTCTACGTCATCGACGCCTACGAGGTGGCCAAGAACACCGGCATGGGCGTGCGCATCAACACCATCATGCAGACCTGCTTCTTCGCCATCTCCGGCGTGCTGCCCCGCGAGGAGGCCATCGAGCAGATCAAGAAGGCCATCAAGAAGACCTACGGCAAGAAGGGCGACGCCGTCGTCAAGCAGAACTACCACGCCGTGGACGAGACCCTGGCCAACCTCTACGAAGTCCAGGTTCCCGTCGCCGCCTCCTCCACCCGCGTGCGGCCCCCGACGGTGCCCGCCGAGGCCCCCGAATTCATCAAGCGCGTCAGCGCCGTGATGATGGAAGGCAAGGGCGACCTGCTGCCCGTGAGCGCCTTCCCCATCGACGGCACCTGGCCCGTGGGCACCACCAAGTGGGAGAAGCGCAACATCGCCCTCGAGATCCCCGAGTGGGACGCGGGCATCTGCATCCAGTGCAACAAGTGCGTGATGGTCTGCCCCCACGCCGCCATCCGCGCCAAGGTCTACGATCCGGCGGAGCTGGCCGGCGCGCCCGCGACCTTCAAGGCCGTCGACTACAAGGGCGCCGAGTTCAAGGGCCAGAAGTACTCCCTCCAGGTGGCGCCCGAGGACTGCACCGGCTGCAACCTCTGCGTGGAAGTCTGCCCCGCCAAGGACAAGAGCAACCCCAAGCACAAGGCCATCGACATGGTCGCCCAGGCCCCGCTCCGCGAGGCCGAGGCCGCCAACTTCAAGTTCTTCCTGGACCTCCCCGAAGCCGACCGCACCAAGGTCAAGCTGGACATGAAGGGCAGCCAGTTCCTCGAGCCGCTCTTCGAGTTCTCCGGCGCCTGCTCCGGCTGCGGCGAGACCCCCTACATCAAGCTGATGACCCAGCTCTTCGGCGACCGCACCCTGATCGCCAACGCCACGGGCTGCTCCAGCATCTACGGCGGCAACCTGCCCACCACGCCCTACACCAAGAACCGCGACGGCCGCGGGCCCGCCTGGGCCAACAGCCTCTTCGAGGACAACGCGGAGTTCGGCCTGGGCCTGCGCCTCTCAGTGGACAAGCACCAGGAGTTCGCCCTGGAGCTGATGCACCGCCTGTCCGCCACGCTGGGTGACGAGCTCATCACCGGCATCGCCACCGCCGACCAGAGCAACGAGGCCGGCATCAAGGCCCAGCGCGAGCGGGTGGAGCTCCTCAAGCAGAAGACCCGCCTGATGGCCGAGCCCGAAGCCAAGATGCTGCTCGACCTCGCCGACTACCTGGTCGACAAGAGCGTGTGGATCGTGGGCGGCGACGGCTGGGCCTATGACATCGGCTACGGCGGCCTGGACCATGTCCTCGCCTCCGGCCGCAACGTGAACGTGCTGGTGCTCGACACCGAGGTCTACTCCAACACTGGTGGCCAGGCCTCCAAGTCCACGCCCATGGGCGCCGGCGCCAAGTTCGCCATGGCCGGCAAGAGCATGCCCAAGAAGGACCTCGGCATGATCGCCATGAGCTACGGCGGCATCTACGTGGCCAAGGTCGCCTTCGGCTTCCGCGACGCGCAGACGGTCAAGGCCTTCCAGGAAGCCGAGTCCTACAAGGGACCCAGCATCATCATCGCCTACAGCCACTGCATCGCCCACGGCTACGACATGGCCAACGGCTGCGACCAGCAGAAGCTCGCCGTGGACTCTGGCCACTGGCCGCTGTTCCGCTTCGATCCCCGCCGCGCCGACAAGGGCGAGAACCCGCTCCAGATGGACTCCGGCCATCCGAAGATCAGCCTCGGCGAATACGTCCGCAACGAGACCCGCTACCGCATGATCGAGCAGCAGAACCCCGAGCACTTCAAGAAGCTGCTCGCCCAGTCGCAGCACGACACCATGAACCGGTTCTCGGTCTATGAGCAGCTGTCCAAGCTGACCGTCACTCCCAAGGAAAGCTGAGGCCGCCATGGATCTGAAAACCTCCTACCTCGGTCTCCAGCTCGCCCATCCCCTGATGGCGGGTGCCTCGCCCATGGTCGACGACATGGGCATGGTCAAGCGCCTCGAAGACGCCGGTGCCTCCGGCATCGTGATGCACTCCCTCTTCGAGGAGCAGATCACCCGCGAAGAGCAGGGCACGCTCATGGACATGGAGCTGCACGCGAACTCCAACGCGGAAGCCGTCTCCTACTTCCCCCAGCCCGATGACTTCCGCCTCGGGCCCGAGCGCTACCTCGAGCAGCTGCGCCGCATCAAGGAGGCCGTGGCCGTCCCGGTCATCGCCTCCCTGAACGGCACCACCGCCGCGGGCTGGCTGCACTACGCCCAGCTCATGGAACAGGCCGGCGCCGACGCCCTGGAGCTGAACGTCTACTACATCGCCACGGACGCCAAGGAGTCCGCCGCCGACGTGGAGAAGCGCACCCTCGACGTGGTCCGCACCGTCAAGGCCCAGGTGAAGATCCCCGTCGCCGTGAAGCTCTCGCCGTTCTTCTCCTCCCTGGCGCACTTCGCCGTGGAGCTGGAGGCGGTCGGCGCCGACGGTCTGGTGCTCTTCAACCGCTTCTTCCAGCCCGACATCAACGTGGAGGAGCTGCTGGCGGAACCCAGCCTGCAGCTCTCCGGCCCCGCGGACCTGCTGCTGCGCCTGCGCTGGCTCGCGGTGCTCCACGGCCACGTCAAGGGCAGCCTCGCGGTCACCGGCGGTGTGCATGACGGCATCGGCGCCCTGAAGGCCGTCATGGCCGGCGCGGACGCCGTCCAGATGGTCTCCGCCCTGCTGATCCACGGCCCCGAGCGCCTCGCCCAGACCCGGGCCACGCTCGCCGAGTGGCTGGAGGAGCACGAGTACGAGTCCCTGGCCCAGGCCCGGGGCAGCATGAGCCTGCTGAAGAGCCCGAACCCCCAGGCCTTCACCCGCGCCAACTACATGCGGATCCTCAACGGCTGGAAGCCCTGAGCGCAGGCTCCTCCGAATAAGAAAACCCCCGGTCCGCCGGGGGTTTTCTTATGTTGTGAAATTCATCACACGGAATCAATGTGATTGACCTGAAGATCGTCTATTATCTAAAGCGACCCCATCATCTGCGAAGGTGACCATGCTACCTCTATCCCAATCTTCTGGTTACGCGGTGCTTGCCATGAGCTGCCTCCAGGACCCCGGCGGCAAGCCCACCCTGGTGGTGGATGTCGCCGCCCGGACCGGCTTCCCCCGGCCCTACCTCTCCAAGATGATCCACAAGCTGGCCAAGGTGGGCCTGGTGATGGCCAAGCGCGGCAACAAGGGCGGCGTGGTGCTGGCCCTGGCGGCCAAGGAGATCACCCTGGACCTCATCGCCGAGGCCGTGGACGGCAGCGAGTGGCGCAACCAGTGCCTGCTCGGCTTCAAGGACTGCTCGGACGAGCGGGCCTGCCCGTCCCACACCTTCTGGAAGGCCGAGCGCGACCACATCCACCGCTGCCTGAAGGACATCTCCCTCGAGGAGATCCGCACCTTCGAGCAGGCCAGCCGCACCTGGCGCCTGGCCGACGCGCTGCCCGAGAAGAAGCTCAAGCCCCGCGCCAAGAAGGCCGCCAAGCCCGCTGCCAAGAAGCCGGCCAAGGCCGCCACCAAGCCCGCGGTGAGGAAGGCCCCGGCCAAGAAGGCCTGAGGCCGCCCGGAAGCAAAACGTAGCAGGCCGCCCCCGGGCGGCCTGCTACGTTGTTGGCTGGCGTTCGGCGGGGCGCTCAGGCCGTGGCGGAGGTGGGGCTGCTGAAGCCGTGGCGGGCCCGGAAGCGCTCCACCCCGGTATCCGGCAGGCCCGCCAGGTCGGCCAAGGTCACGGAGCGCAGGCGCTCCATGATCTTGTCCCGGGTCTCCTCCCAGAAGGCGTGCAGGTTGCAGGGCTTCTCGGCCGTGCAGCCGATCATGCCCATGAGGCAGCGCTTCTGCCAGGCCACGCCGTCGATGGCGTCCGTCAGGTCCTCGACGGTGATCTCGCTGGACGCCTTGGCCAGCACCACGCCGCCATGGTGCCCCCGGCGGGCCACCACCAGGCCCTTCTTGGCCAGCTTGTGGATCAGCTTGGAGAGGTAGGAGCGGGGAATGCCCGTGGACTCGGCAATTGCCTCGACGAGCACCGGCTGGCCGCCGGGCTCCTGCAGGCACCTCAGGGCGCGGACTGCGTAGCCCGTGGTCTGGGAGAGAGGCAGCATGGGGACCTCCTGGTGAAACCGTCCGCATCAGCGGCTGACCTACTCAACCAAGATGCGGCTTCAGTTGGGCTTATCAATCGACCCTGTGATCCCTATCACTTGAACGCGACCACCCAGAGGCTTTGTCGAGGTTTTCTGGACGTAGGGCTCCGCTGAGATGAGCGTCAGCAGGGTCGAGCCGCTGAGCAGGGGCTCTTGTCAGGCCCCTCTCTCCCGCTCCAAGGACACCAGCCCGTCCCCCGCCACCCGCTTCACGGCCGGGCCGTGACGCAGGCAGCTGGAGGCCCAGGGTGGATCAGCCGTGGCAGAGGGTGGCGTTGAAGCAGCCCGGGGCAGTGCCTGCCGGCGGGGGCGCCGAGCCCGGTTTCGTATCCGAGTTGGCCCCGCGGGTGTGGCACTGCAGGCAGGTGGGCAGGTTTGCGGGAATCACCGCGACATGCCCAAGGATGGTGACGTTTCCGCTGTCGGGCAGCCAGGGCTTGGCCGGGTGCGGGGCCGTGCTGTGACAGGACTTGCAGGAGATTGCAGCGAAGCCGCCATCAAAGTTCGAGCCGTGGCACTTGGCACAGTGGGCCATGCCCGCCATGATCGGCACCGCCGGGGGCGTGGTGACCACCGGCGCGAGCTGGGTGGCCACACGACCGTGCTGAGCGGGCGTGGCCCAGGTGGGATCGGCGGGGTGGTTCACACCCTTCGTGTGGCAGGTGAAGCAGCTCAGCTTGGCGAGACCGCCCGCCTGGGTGGGGTCCGTGGTGGACCCGTGGCAGGAAGCGCACTGGGCGGGGTTCTTGCTGTATTCGATGTAGTGATCGGCAATCCAGGTCGGCGTGTGCGCCCCGATGCTGTGGCACAGGGTGGCGTTGAAGCAGCCCGGGGCCGTTCCCGCAGGGGCGGGGGTGAGCGGCTTGAGGTCGGAGTTCGTGCCGCCGGCGTGGCACTTCGCGCACTCGGAAGTGTTTGCGGGGTTGGCCAGGGTGTGGGATGGCTTCACGCCCGTGATGTCGAACCAGGGCTTGCTGGGATGGGGCGCGTTAACGTGGCAGGCCTTGCAGGAGACCGCGGCGAGGCCGCCGTCGAAGTTGGTGCCGTGGCACTTGCTGCAGTGGGCGAAGCCAGCCATGACCGGCACGGTTGGAGCGGTGGTGGCCACGGGCGCAAGCTCAGCACCCTGGCGGCCGTGCTGGGTGGGCAGCGCCCAATCCGGGGTATGGATGGGACCCTTGACGTGGCAGCCGAAGCAGCTCACCTGGGAGATCCCGCCAGCCTGGGTGGGATCCGTGGTGGACCCATGGCAGTTGCTGCACTGGTTCGGGGCCTTGAGGTACTCGGCCCAGTGGTCAGCAAGCCAGGTCTTGGGGTGGGCCCCGGCGGTGGCGTTGAAGGGGACACCACTCCCCGCGGTTCCGGCACAGCCCCAGGAGAGGAGTGCGAGCACCAGGGCGAAGCAGCTTCCCAGCATCAGTCTCGTTCGGCTCATTGCGTTCCCTTTCGGCACTCAGGCGGATCTACCGGTGGCAAGCCTGGCACTTCTGGTTGTTGGCCCGGCCATGGCACTTGAAGCAGCTGGAGGGGTCCAGCTTCCCTTCAATGCGGTGCAGTGTCATGAAGTCACCCCGGTGCGGCGCTTCCCGGTCGGGGCGGTCGCCCAGCCGCAGGGCGGGCTTCATCGGCACCTTGCCGCCGTGGCAGTCCCCGCAGAAGGACGGGGCATGACAGGAGGCGCAGACGTTGATGTCCTGGTTCGCCTGGAACCGATGTTCCTTCACAAAATTCGTGGTGTGGTCGAAGGACGCGAAGGGCTTGAGGGCGCCCTTGGCCACATCCGTGCTGTGGCACTCCGAGCAGACCGGCCGACCGGCGCCAAGTTCCTGGGGGTGGGTGGGTGCGAAGCTGGTCTCAGGCGAGACGAGGCCGCACGCCATCAGCACCCCGAGGCCCAGCAGAATGCCTAGGACCTTGAGCATGGGTTTCCCGATCATCACTGGCCTCCCTTCTTGCCCATCCCGAACCGGTACTCGGCCTTCAGCAGCCCCTGGGTCTCGTGCCTGGCCACAGGATTGCTGCCATAGCTGAGGTCACCCGAAACCTTCAGGTTCGAGGTCGCCTGATAGCCCAGGGAGCCGACGGTTTCATAGACCGTCCGCAGCCCGGCGATGTAGGGGTTGCTGCTGTCGTAGTACTGGACGATGCCATCCAGGCTGGCGGAGAACTTGCCCTTGTTGACCAGGACCCAGGCCCGGGCCTCCCGGTGGCTGAGGCTGCGGTAGGGCGCCAGGGGATCCACGAGCTTCGCGTCGACCACGCTCACCCAGTGCGCCCCCACACCGGCCAGGACGGTCTTTTCGAGGAAGTCCATGCGCAGATCGGCGCCGGCGCGGTTGGCGTCCCCGTAGGTCTCGCGATGGGTGCGGCGGTAGTCCGCCACCACCTGAAGGGCAGACGCCGCTGACCAGGTGAGCTTGCCGCCCCAGGCTTTGAACAGGTCGTGCTCGTCCTGCCGGAACAGCGAGGGGAGGTTCGACCCCGCAAAGTAGGCGAAGAAGTTCCGCTCCACGAAGTTGCCGGACACCGCGAGCTGGCCGCCCAGCTTGAGGGTGGCCGTGTAGTCGTGCTCGGCCAGCTTGGACGGCTCCGCGGCACCGGCGGCGGGGGCCGGATGGCTGGCCACGTCGAAGACGGTGCGGCCACGGACATCAAAGATCGTCGTCGGAGTCACCGCCACGTCCACACCCACCTGCTTGCGGCTGTAGTCGGTCGCCGAGGGCAGGGGCAGGTCCTTGGCGGCCTTGCTGCCGTCCTGCAGGTAGGAGACCCCGAGCTCCAGGCCCTTCGTGGAGCGCCAGGCCAGCCGGGAGCCGAAGATGACATCCCGCTGGAACCGGTAGTCCGCCTGGCTGACAGGATCCACCGTGCGGTAGAGGACCGGCAGCCCGTAGAAACCCGAAAGCGTGAAGCCGCCGCGGAGGTCGGTGCGGGCACTGATGCCGTCCACCTGCTCGAAGCCCGTGCTCTGGTTCACCGCGAACCGGCCCACCTTGAGCTCGGCATTGGCCTTGTCGAACTGGTACTGCAGGTAGCCATAGGTCAGGTAGCCGCCGCTCTTGGAGCCGTCGAGCACGCTTGAGTCGCCGAGGTCCGCGCGCCCCCAGCCGAACAGGTGCAGCGACAGCTTGTCGGAGCCCAGCTTGGTGGCGTCGATGCCCAGGTATTGGGTGGCCGGTGTGTAGGTGGCCTTGTCGAAGCCCGGGGTCTCCTGCTTCCACATCTGGGCGATGGTGATGCCCTGGACACTGATGTCCTGGGACCAGCCCGTGGCAGCCACAAGGGCGCCGAGCAGGGTCACCTTCGTGCGCCATTTTACGTTTCGCCCCAGCCTCCCCCCTGCTCCCGCATGGCAACCGATGGGCTCAGGGCTTTTGAATCCCATAGCTCAACCTCCGAGAAGAAGAAACCAGTTCAAACGCAGTACATCAGCCGACACAGACCACTCGGCCGATTCTCATGGGCAGGACCTTGCTTTTCAATCACTGGAAGCCGAAAAAATCTTCCGTATGGTTTTTCAGATCATAGATGGAGTTCAGGTCTTTTGTCATGGACTGATAATGCTGGACGATTTCCTTTCGGCTCATCCCAGGCTTCCATTCCATCAGGAGCAGGATCCGAAAGGAATAGGCGACGCCGGTTTCCAAGGAGTCCCGGGCTTCCGGGGAGTTGCGGTTGGGGAATGATTTGGTGATGGCCGCCTGCTGGGCCGTCTTTTTTTTCAGCGCGCGCTCCAGAACTGCGACAGCCTCCTTCGGGTTTGTCTCATGCTGTCGAAGCTCGTTCATGAGCTCTGGGGTGGGATCCAGGGTGAATATTTTCGCCCCGGAAAGCCCGGCAATGGCAAGCAGGTTGGCCATATCCGGCTTGTTGTTGTCCACAACATAGGCCCGTCGACCCAAGAACAAAGCTCCCATCAGGACAACAACGATGGCCGCGTAGATCGCCATCTTCTTGGTTACGAACGTCAAGGGTTCCTCCGGGCAGCTCGTGGCAGGACCAATTGTAGCGCCTCCCTTCGAGAAAAGCATGGGCACGGGCCGGCGTCTCCGGTGGCGCCGGGGCTGCGGCGAGAGGGGTACAGAACACAGGCGGGCCATTTGGCCCGCCTGTGGTACTGAGGGTGGTGCGAGAGGGGCTTACTTGGTCTTGCCGCCCATCTGGAGGAAGTGATCATTCACGCCGGTCTTGTCCGCGTGGCAGGCATAGCAGCCAGGTCCGGAAACCCGAGTCTGGTAGGCCGTGTTGCCGGACGTGTGGCAGCCGATGCAGCGGGGCGCGCCCGTGGAGGTCACGGCCTTGTAGCCCGAAGCAGTGGTGACATCAGTGGCGAGGGAGCCGAGCGGGGTGGTGACAGTGGCACCAACCACACCAAGGACACCAAGGGTATCCGTCTCAACGCTGGAGCCCGTGACGGCGCTGGCGGTGATGCTGGGCTTGCCCTGGGGGTAGCCCACGGTGTGGAAGATGGCGTTCGCCGTGCCGTCCGTGTTGAAGACGGTCTGGCCAACGTTCAGGACCGAGCTCCAGTTGGTGAAGTGGGCGCCGTTGTCGCCAAGCTGAGTGGCGGAGTGGATCGCGTGCACCCGGTTGTGGATGGGATCGCCCGTGTTGCCGGAGCGGTCATGGCAAGCGATGCACTGGTCGGTGTCGAAGACCACGGAGTGACGGGCGTTGTGGGCCTCGAGGTTGCCGGTGCCGTGGCAATCCGTGCAGGCATTGCCGGAGATCTTGGCTTCGCTTGTGGCCGTGCCGACCTGGAAGGTGGCGAAGGCGGTGCTGTCGATCCGGTAGTCGGTGTCGGCCTTGTAGCCGTAGTTCGCGGCGATGAACCGGACCATGTAGGTGCCGGGGGTCATGCCGGCGGGGATGGTCATCTTGTAGCCGAAGCCGGTGCTGCTGGTGGTGATGGCAGCGTCGGTGGTGGCCGGGAAGAGGCTCTGGGACTGGCCGGGGACGCCAGCGGCGCTGAGCGTCGCGGAGGCCTTGGTCAGCACGGGCACGGGGAGAGCGCGGGGCCCATAGACGTAGAGGACGGCCTTGCTGAGCACGTTAGCGACGGTGGAGCCGGCCGCGTGGGGCGTCGTGGTGTAGATGGTGCCGGCCACGGCAGGGGTGCCGTTGGCGGCCGTCAGGGTGACCGCGACGGTCATGGTGTCGCCGGCCTCATAGTAGGTGGCCGTCTTGCCCGTGGCCTTCGCCTGGGTGACCGTCATGGCGGCGGTGTATTCCGGCTTGTTGGCGCCGTCGAGGTACTTGTCCGCAGCCGACCGACCGGGATTGGCGGTGGGGTTCGTGTGGGCACTGGTGGAGGTGGGAGCAGTGTTGCCGTCGTGGCAGGCGATGCAGGAGCCGTTGACGGCCTTGATGTTGAGGGCCGAGTGGCCGACGCCGGTCGTGAAGTTCACGCTGGTGTGGCAGGCGCCGCAGGCTTCGACACTGTAGGTGGACTGCCAGGCGGTGGTGGAATCGCCGGCACCCAGGGTCTTGGTGCTGGTCGTGTGGCAGGCCGTGCAGTCCGTGGCCACCTGGGGATAGCTGGCGCGCTCGACGCCGGCCTGGGTCATGGTCTGGGCCTCGATGTCGGCGCCATGGATGAGGTGGAACATGCGGTCGACGCGGCGACCGTTGCCCGAGCTGCTGTTCTTCATGATCTGCGAGAGCGGGGAGTGGCAGAGGGCGCAGGACAGGGTTGCGCCCACGCCGGAGGTGCCACCAGCGCTGTAGCTGCTGGCGTGCGCGGCGGCGGCCATCTGGACGCCGTGGCACTTCTGGCAGGCTTCGATGGTCACTTCCTGCTTGGCAAAGGTCGCGGTCGTGCCGGTGCCGGTGTAGGCAGCGGCCGTCAGGCCTGTGGTGGGAACAGCGGCGATGTCATAGGTCACATTCGCGGTGTTCACGTTGTTCAGGTTGAGGGTGTAGCCGTTGGTGTAGTCCGTGCCCTGATACGAAGCGTAGCTGGGGAAGACATACGAGGTGTAGGTCGGGGCGGTGAGGTTGGTGTTGCCGGTGGTGGCGATGGTGCTCGGGATGGTGCCGGCACCGGTCGTGACCACCATCTGGGTGGCGCTGGGCGGGCCCACGCGCAGGTAGACGCGCTGGGGATGGGTCGCGTTGTAGCCCACGTTCGAGGCCGAGGTGCTGGCGCCGGTGGTGACGATGGTCGTGGGAGCAGCCTTGGTGACGTAGGGGGTGGCAATCGACGTCGTGCCCCAGGCCTGGGGCAGGGTGACAGCGTAGGTGCCGGTGGCGGCGCTGGTGTTGTCGAAGGTCACGGCCCCGGCGGCCCACCAGTTGGTGCCAGCCTCATAGGCCCACTGCTCGAAGAAGGGGGTCTGGTTGGCGTTGCCAGTGGCGCCCGCGGGCACCAGGTCGGCGATGATGATGCGGCCCAGCCACTCCTTGGTCACCTTGGTGTAGGCGGCGGAGCCGTTCTTCACGGTGAAGGTGATCTTGGGCTTGCCGGCGGCGTCTTCCACCTTGGTGATGGCGACCGTCAGGAAGCCTTCCTTGATCCGGTCCTTGGTGCGGGTGTTGGTGACCGTGTCCAGCACGAACTTGTGCTGGTTCACAGGATCCGCAACATCGTTGCTGTTGTGGCAGACGATGCAGGCTTCGCTGGTGGTGGTGGCGTTGACGCCGTTGGTGCCGTTGACGCCGTTGACGCCGTTGACGCCGTTGGTGCCGTTGACGCCGTTGGTGCCGTTGACGCCATTGACGCCGTTGGTGCCGTTGGTGCCGTTGGCGCCGATCTGGCCGTCCTTGCCGTTACAACCGACCAGCGCAAGCGCGATCGCTGCGGTGGCGATGAGCCCGCAGAGCTGTTTCAGAGGCCGATGCTTCATGTTCTTTTCTCCCTTGGTGGTGGTGGTGAAGGTGTGAAGTGAGGGGGTGGACTGCAGTCGGTTATTGAGGATGGATCGATCGGATAGGCACCTCCTGTTGACCTGAAGGACGAACTCGCTCGGGAAATGGCGATGCCAGTGTCTCCAACGAAGCTAGACCTATCCGGGACAGGGCTCAACAGGAAGTCGGGGGGGCATGTGTTTACCAAATGGTTATATAGCATCAATTCACAACACAGTCGTGACCCAGTCAACATACAATATAAATATTGATTATTTTAATGTTATAAATTATGAAATTAGGAAAAAACATACACGATCTCGACGTGGATCAACAATTCGATTCGGGAATGATGACCGAGTTGTGACTTTAGCCACACCTGCTTCGGAAAAAGTTCCCGGAACCTGGAAAAGTCCCAGTCACGCGAGTCTGCGGCGGCCCTCCGGCCCTGCCAAGCTACCTGGGAGGACGGTCCCCGGGACGAGCCCGGTGCCCCGCTGAGCCCCGAAGACCTGCGACGCTTGACAGCCTTACCCGTTGGAATCCCTGGAGGTCCCCATGATGGAGAGCACCCTGGCACTTGGCGTGGAAGCCGTGGGCTGCGCCGCCTTCGACGCAGGCATCAAGGGCGCCTTCGGCTACCCGGGCACGCCCTCCACCGAAGGCTTTGAGTTCGTCGAGGCCCTGATCCGGGCCGAGCCTGAGGGACGCGTGGCCCAGTGGGCCGCCAATGAGAAGGTGGCCTACGACCTGGCCCTGGGCGTGAGCTACACCGGCCACCGCACCCTGGCCACCATGAAGCACGTGGGGCTGAATGTGGCCCTGGACGCCTACGCCAACTCCGCCCTCACCGGCGTGCGCGGCGGGCTGGTGCTGCTGGTGGCTGACGACCCGGGCATGCACAGCAGCCAGAACGAGCAGGACAGCCGCCGCCTCGCGGAGTTCGCCTGGCTGCCCTGCCTGGAACCGGCCACCGTGCAGGAGTGTTATGACTTCACGCTCCGGGCCTTCGAGCTCTCCGAGGCCCTGCAGGTGCCCGTGATGGTGCGCCTGGTGACGCGCCTGGCCCACTGCCGCGCCGCCCTGGACCGCTGCCCGACCCTGGCCCCCACGGGCCTCGGCGCGGTGCCGAAGACCGCCGCGCAGGACTGGGTGCTGATCCCGTCCAATGCCCGGCACCGCTATGTGGAGCTGCTGGCCAAGCAGCCGCGGCTCATCCAGGAGCTGGCGGTCCTGAACCACCTGCAGCCGGGCACCGGCCGCCGCGGCGTGGTCCTGGCCGGCATGGGCCGGGCCTACTTCCTGCAGCTGGCGCTGGAGGTCCCGGCCCTGGCCGCCCTGCCGCGCCTGGAGATCGCCGCCTACCCTGTGGATCCGGCCCTGGAGGCCGCCTTCCTGGCCCAGGTGGATGAGGTCCTGGTCTTCGAGGAGGACTACCCGGTGCTGGAGGACCGCCTGGGCCTGCGGGGCCCGGCCCGGGTCCACGGCCGCCAGGACGGGACCCTGCCCCGCACCGGCGAGCTGACGCCGCGCCTGCTGAAGGAGGCCCTGGACGTGCCCACCGAGGCCGGCCGGGCCGCGATCACCCTCGACCTGCCCGTCCGCGCCCCCCGCTTCTGCGACGGCTGCGGGCACATTGACGCCTTCGAGGCCCTGCAGGAGGCCCTCCAGAACCTGGGCCACACCGAGGCCCGGGTCTTCGGCGACATCGGCTGCTACACCCTGGCGGCCCAGGAGCCCCTGAGCGCCCTCCACGCCGTGGTGGAGATGGGCGCCAGCATCAGCATGGCCGTGGGCGCCGCCCTGGCGGGCCAGACGCCGGCCGTGGCCGTCATCGGGGACTCCACCTTCGGCCACAGCGGCCTCCCCGCCCTGCTGACCGCCGTGGCCTCTGGCGCGGCGGTCACGGTCCTGATCCTCGACAACCGCGTGGTGGGCATGACCGGCCAGCAGCCCAGCCAGGCCCTGGACCAGGTGGAGCGCCTGGCGCTGGGCCTGGGCCTCCCCGAGAGCCAGGTCCAGGTGCTGACGCCCCTGCCGCGCCAGCACGCGGCCAATGTGACGGCCCTGGAGGCGGCCCTGCAGCATCCGGGTCCCTCGGTGCTGATCTTCCGGCGGGAGTGCATCCAGTCCCTGCGCCGGGGGGTCCTGAAGGAGCACGACCAGGAAGAGAGGGCCCGCCTCGAGCAGGCCTGCTGCAGCCCCGAGGTCCAGCCATGAGCGAAGCGCGCATCCACGGCATCATCCTCTGCGGCGTCGGCGGCCAGGGCGTCCTGTCCCTGGCCCAGATCATCCTGGAGGGGCTGCGCCGCAGCGGCCTCCACACGCTGCAGTCCGAGATCCACGGCATGAGCCAGCGGGGCGGCAGCGTCCACGCCCAGGTCTGCTATGCCGAGGTCCCGCTCACCTCGCCGCTCCTCGACGAGGGCTCCGCCGACCTGCTCATCGCCCTGGAGCCCCTGGAGGCCCTGCGCTACGTGGCCATGCTGCGCATGAACGGCCACCTGGTGGCCGCCGAGGAGCCCCAGACCGACATGGAGGGCTACCCGCCCCTGGAGGACGTCTACGCGGCCCTCAAGGCCGTGCGCGGAGCCCAGCTGGTGGACACCGAGGACCTGGCCCGGCGCCTGCACCACCGGCAGGCGGCCGGCATGCTGCTGCTGGGCCTGGCCTCGGCCTACCTGCCCGTGCCCCGCAGCACCTGGTGCGAGGTCATCGCCCAGCGCTTCGAGCCCAAGGGCTCGCTCGTCACCAAGCGGAACCTCGAGGCCTTCGAGGTCGGCCGGGGCCTCGCCCCGGCGAAGCCCGGAGCCTAGGGTGCCAGCGGCTTCGGACTTCCTCCACGAGGGGCGGGCCTACGCCCTGCTGGCCGCGGCGGGCCTGCGGGTGCCGCGCCACGGGTTCCTGGGGGCCGGGCCCCTGCCCTTCGCCCCGGGCGAGCCGATCGTGCTCAAGGGCATCGCCGAGGGCCTCTGGCACAAGTCGGACCGGGGCGCGGTGCACTTCGGCCCCTTCGAGCCCGCGGCGCTGGGCGCCCTGGCTGAGGCCATGCGCCAGCGGGTGGCGGAGCTGCCCTGGGTCGGCGGCCTGGTCTGCGAGCAGGTGGCCTTCCGGCGCCTGGCGGGCCTGCCCACGGAGGCCCTAGTGTCCCTGAAGCGGGATCCCGAGGCAGGCTGGCTGGCGGTCTGCGGCATCGGCGGCCTCCAGGCGGACGCCTGGGCCGCCCTGGCCCCACCCCTGCTCTGGCCCCTGGCCTTCACGACCCCGGAACAGGCCCTGGCCGAGCTGCGCGACCACTGGCTGGGCCGCACCTGGCTGGGCCGCCAGCGGGGCACCGAGGCTCTCACGGACGAGCCGAAGCTGCTGGCCTTCCTGCGGGGCCTCTGGCGCGCCGCCGAGGGCCTGGAGCGCGAAGGCGTCGGCCTGCTCGAGCTGAACCCCGTGGTCCTGGACGCCGAGGGCCTGCCCACGGCCCTGGACGGCGTGGGGACCCTGGCGCCCCCGGCCGCGGACCCTGCCGCCCTGCCGGATCCGGCCTGGTATCAGGCCCTGCTGGCCCCGCGCAGCCTGGTGATTGCCGGTGTCTCCAGCCGCGCCGGCACCGTGGGCCGCATCATCCTGGAGAACGTGCAGAAGGCCCGGCTGCCCCAGGGCGCGATCCGGATCCTCAAGCCCGGCACGAAGGACTTCCTCGGCCTGCCCTGCGTGGACTCCGTGGCGGAGCTGGCGGCGGCCCCGACGGACCAGCTCATCCTGTCGCTGCCCGCGGCCCAGACCCTCGCGGCCGTGGAGCAGCTCTGCCGCCAGGGGGGCGGTGCCACGGTGGTCTACCTGGTGGCCGGCGGCCTGGGCGACGGCGCGGACACCGAGGGCCTTGGCCAGCGGCTCGTGGCCGGCCTGGCGGCCCACCGTCGCGCGGGGCGCTGGACGCCGGCCCTGGTCGGCCCCAACGGCCTGGGCCTCTTCAGCCCCGACCTGGGCCTCAACACGCTCTTCATTCCCGAGGACAAGCTGCCCCTGTGCGCCCGGCCCGGCCACCTGGCCCTGGTCAGCCAGAGCGGGGCCTTCCTCATCACGCGCCTGAGCCGCCAGGCGGAGCTGGGCCTGCGCGCCGCCGTGGCCATCGGCAACCAGCTGGACCTGCGCTGCTCGGACTTTCTCCTGGGCTTCGCCGCGGACCCCACGGTGCGGGTGGTGGGCGCCTACCTGGAGGGCTTCGCCCCCGGCGACCTGGAGGTCACGGCCCGGGCCGTCCACGTCCTGCGCGCCTCCGGCCGCCGGGTGCTGCTCTACAAGGGCGGGCGCAGCCAGGAGGGCATGGCCGCCGCCAGCAGCCACACCGGCGCCCTGGCCGGCGACCACGCGCTGCAGGCCAGCGTGCTGCGCCGCGCCGGGGCGATCCTGGCGGAGCGCCTGGAGGCCTTCGACGCGGGCCTCGCCTGGCTCGCGGCCTGGCCCACGGCCCGACCCGCCGCCGTGGCGGTCATGACCAACGCCGGCTTCGAGTCCGTGGTCTCCGCGGACCTGCTGGGCGGCCCCTGCCGCGGCGCGCGGCTCACGGAAGCGGAGACGGCCACCCTCGCCGCCACCCTGGAGGCCCACGGCCTCGCGGGGCTGGTGAGTCCCCGGCTGCCCCTGGACCTGACGCCCATGGCCGACGAGGCCGCCTATCTGGCCGCGGCCCGGCTGCTGCTGGCCACCGAGGCGGACGCGCTCGTGGTGGGCCTGGTGCCCCTGACGAAGCGCCTGGAGACGGCGGAACCCGCCGCCCTCGGCGCCTTCGCCACGGCCCTGGCGGACCTGGCCCGCGCGAGCGGCAAGGCCCTGGGCGTGGCCGTGGAGGGCGGGCCCCTCTACGATCCCTACCGCGCCGCCCTCCGCGCCGCCGGCCTGCCCGTGTTCCTCACCATGGAAGAAGCCCTCGAAGGCCTGCTCCTCCTGGCCCGCGAGGATCAGTCGATCCGGTAGAGCACGGCCGCGTCATCGCGGTAGACCTCGCGGAAGGGCGCCAGTCTCAGGCCCGGGAAGGCCCGGGCCCGGGCCGCGCGGCAGACCAGGTAGCGGGACTGGAAGGCCTGGGCCAGGGCCCGGCCGTCCAGGGGCTGCTGCTGGCGCCGGGTCTGCTCCAGCAGGAGGGTCCGCTCCGCATCGTCCCGGAGGGAGTAGGTCGGGTCCAGCCCCCAGAGGTAGTGCTGGCGGTAGCCGTCGTAGAACAGCTCCGGGAAGTCATCCCAGAAGAGGTTGATGACCGTCTCCCCGGGCGCGAGGTTCTGGGCCATCCAGGCCGCCGCGCCCGTGAAGAACCGAGGGGGTGACGCCTGGGTCTGATAGTGGACGTAGAACCCCCGGAAGCCGGGGGGGTCCAGCTGCAGGCCCAGCGCCCGGAGGTGGAAGCCCAGGAGCAGCGCCAGGACGACCCCGGTGGTCCCCGCTGCCGCACGGCGGTGGGCAGCGCGCCAGGCCGCGAGGTCCGGGGCGAGGTCCCGGGCGACGAAGCCGCAGGCCAGGGCGAGCACGAGCACCGAATACTCCACGAAGCGCGGCGAGGCCGCCGTCATGCCCAGCCAGAACACCAGCGTGCCGATCAGGCCCACAGTCTCCGGGGTGAACTTCCGCCCCCGGAGGCTCAGGCCCAGCACGAGAACCAGCAGCAGCGGCGCCAGGACCACCAGGAGCGGGTAGATGTCGAAGAACACTCGCGGTGCGTAGGGGTAGATCTCGTTGCCCAGCTCCACGCCGGCCTTGCCGACGCCCTGCATGCCCAGGCGGAACACCTGCACGTAGGTGAGGAAGGTCTCCAGGGTGAGGGGCGAGTAGGGGTGCACCACCAGGCCCAGGACCGCCCCGCCGCCCGCGGCCAGGGGGCTCCGCCAGTCCAGCCCCCCCCGGCCCAGCCAGAGGCCCACGGCGAAGGGGACCGCGCTCATGACGAGCACGAAGGGCATGGTGTAGCTCCAGGCGTAGAAGAAGCCCAGCACCGCCAGCGCCTTCCAGTTCCGGCGCAGCAGGAAGTGCAGGCCCAGCACCAGCAGGGCCATGCTGAGCACGTGGGAGCGGATCATGCCCAGCCGGGCGATGAACAGACCTCCCGTCGCCAGAGGCAGGGCCGCGAAGAGGACCGGCCAGGGCACCCGGTGCTTCCGCAGGACCAGGAAGAGGACCAGCAGCACCGCCACCGAGAGGATCGCCGCGAAGAGCCGCGCTCCGAGGATCGGGTCCCCGCCCAGCCGGGCGAAGGGCGCCATGGCCAGGTGGTAGAGGAATTCCTTGTCGCAGAACTGGGTGCGCCAGGTGCTCAGCTGGGTCCAGGGGAAGGCGCGGGAGAGGCCCTGGATGGGCAGCAGCTGGGCGAGGCGCGCGTGGTAGTAGCCGTCCCGCTCGAACAGGCCCCGCTGCAGGAGGGCCGTGCCGCCGAAGAGGGCCGCCGTGTAGAGGAAGAACAGCCAGGCCAGGGCGTTGGCGCGGCCCGGACGCAGTGCCCGCAGCCGGTCCCGCAGCCCCGGTGACGGGTCCCGATCGGTCATGCGGAGTCCCGGTGGAAGAGGTTGTACTTCAGGATGCAGCGCAGGGCCGAGAGGCCGTCCTTCCAGCCGATCTTCTTCCCCTCCGCGTAGGTGCGCCCGGAGTAGCCGATGCCCACTTCGTAGATGCGGCAGCCCATCCGGGCCACCTTCGCGGTGATCTCGGGCTCGAAGCCGAAGCGGTCCTCCTGGATGCGGATGGACTGGATCACCTCCCTGCGAAAGGCCTTGTAGCAGGTCTCCATGTCCGTGAGGTTGATGTTGGTGAGCATGTTGGACAGGAGCGTGAGCAGCTGGTTGCCCACCATGTGCCAGAAGTAGACCACCCGGTGCGCCTGGGCACCCATGAAGCGGGAGCCGTAGACCACGTCCGCCCGGCCATCGAGGATGGGCTGGATGAGCTGCGGGAAGTCCCGCGGATCGTATTCAAGGTCGGCATCCTGGACCACGACGATGGCCCCGGTGGCCAGGGCGAAGCCCGTGCGCAGGGCGGCGCCCTTGCCCTGGTTGGTCTCGTGCAGGATCACCCGGATCCCGGTGGGCTCCAGCTCCTGCTTGAGGATGTCGCGGGTGCCGTCCGTGGAGCCGTCATCCACCACCAGGATCTCCAGCGACGTCACGGGACCTTCGCGCAGGGCCTGGATGATCTGGCGGATGGTGGCGTGTTCGTTGTAGCAGGGGACCACGACGCTGAGGATGGGTGTTTCCATGGACCTTCCAGAGAGGGGCCTTGACGGCAGGGGGCTCTGGCCGTTTCAACTCGACCTGTGAACTACCTTACCGCCCAACCGCTCCGAACTTGAAGAGGGTCTCCGTGAGGTTGCGCACCTGGTCCAGGACCTGCGGCAGGTCGCGACCGCCGGTGAGGGCCCGGATCCGCTGGCTCGCCTCCATGGGATTGATCCGGTAGAGGGTGAGGTCGTCGATGATGACCTTGAGGCCTGCGAAGTGCTGCTGGGCGGCCTGGATCTTGGCCAGGTCCAGCCCCGGCACCGGCTTGGCGTTCTGCAGGAAGGGGATGAGCTTGCTGTCGATCTCCTTGCCAAGGCCGCGGCTCGCCTCCATATAGCGCTCGATGGTGGACAGGTGCCCCTGGAGCTTGGGGTCGTTGAGCATGTGCAGGCCCTTGAACTCGAGGGTGCGCCCGGTCTGCTCGCCCCACATGCCGCTCAGTTTCTTGACGTTGAAGTCCTTGCGGAGGTCGTTCAGGACGCCCACATCGCGGAAGCTCTCGCTGTGCGCGCGGGTGGTGAACTCCTGGAACGACCTCTCGTAGCTCTGCTTCGTGACATCCTCGTAGGCCTTCTTGTAGGCTACCTGGCCGTCCTTCTGCAGCTGGAACACCGACGACTCCCGGCCGTTCTTGAGATACATCGTGACTTCGTCCTCGACCACGCCGAAGTCACGGTCCATGCCAATCTTTCCCTTGCTGCTGGCATTGCGGAACTCCTTGATCTTCAGGTAGCGGGTGTCCCAGCCGGCCTCTTCCAGGCTCCTCCGGAACCGGGTGTCCACCTCCTTGTAGACTTCCGCGATGCGGGCCGAAGCGAGCTTCTCGGCCTCGCCGCCGACGCCCTTGAGGTAGTTCTTGGCGTGGAAGCTGGCGTTGATCTCGACGGCCTTGGCCCGGGCCTGCTCCTGGAGCCGGCGCAGCTCCTCTGGAGCCGCGTTCTTCGCCGCCTGGATCTGGTTCTCCACCTTGAGGAGGTCATCCACCAGCGTCCGTCCAGTGGTCATCTCCTGGCGGAAGGCGGTGACATCGAACTTCATGCCGCCGAGCAGCGACTCCTTGTTGCGGAACTCCCTCAGGCGCTCCACCAGCTCCTCGCGGACCGCGGGGCGCTCCAGGGTGCCGGTGGCGTGTCCCGCGTATTGCAGGCCGTATTCGAACAGCTTGCCCAGCAGGAGGGTCTCCGCCCCCTTCTCGAGGGCGCCCACCACGCCGGCCTGGGCCAGGAAACCGCCCTTCTCGTAGCCGTCGAAGGCACTCACGGCGACCATGCTCGGCAGGGAGTACATCATGCCGGCGCTGCGCACCGCCTCCACCGGCCCACCGGAGAGGTAGCCCGTGACGCCCGCGAAGGCGCTGCCACCGCCCTGGCCGAAGGCGATGGTGGCAGCGATGTTCCCCGCCTCCTGCAGGCCTCCCAGGAGCAGCAGCGCCCGATCGGCGGAGGCGATCTCCTTGCGGGCCTCGGCGCCCTGCGCATAGCCCACGACCTTGTTCGCCAGGGCGCCACTGACCTTCCTGATCGAGTCGAGGTCACCCTTGGCGAGCACCGCGGGACCCAGCTGGCGCTCGATGAACTTGCGTGCCTCCTCGGCCTCGCCCGGAGGCAGCAGGGCGGCGATCCGCTGGGCCTCCGCGAAGCCGCGCTGGGCCGCTTCCATGCGGAGCTGGTTCGAGCGGATGTTGGCCACGAACTGGTCGCGCAGGTAGTCATCGAACTCCGTGCGGGTGTGGATCAGCTCCCCGGTCTGGATGGACTGGATGAGATCCCGCTCGGCCTGGATGTCGGCCTTCAGGGTCTTGACGCGGAAGTCGAGGGCCTTGCGGCGGTCGTCACTGCCGGGGCTGGCCAGCGCCTTCTCCTCCTCGGCGACGGTGCGCTCCAGGACGGCGATGATGGCCTGGTGCAGGGCGATGGCCTCCTCGTCCCCGGCCTCGGGCAGGTCCGTGCTGGCAGCCTGCGGCGGCTCGCCGACAAAGTATTCGTACACGTAGCGCTCGTCGAAGACCAGCATGTCGCCGACGTTCGACTCGAGCACGAACTCGTAGATGCGCCCCGGGTAGACGCGTACCGGGAAGGCCACGGTGAGGACACCGCTGTTCATGTCGTTGACGCAGCCGTGGGCGGGATCCGCGGCCTTCAAGCCCCGCGAGCTGATGCCCCAAAAGAACGGAGGCTTGCGCGGAGCAATGTCGCCGGGTCCGGGCGTCTCCGGGAACTTGGTCGGTGTGTAGTAGTAGTCCGAGTTTCCGACCCCCTGGACAGGATTGCGGTTGCGGTTGAGGGCCAGGAGGGGGCTCGAATAGAGCCGGAGGCTGGCCTGGGCGCAGTACCACTGCCCGCCCTCGCGGAACAGTTCATAGGGGATCTCGAGCTTGCCGTCCCGGATGACCTGAGCCGGGGGCGACCAGCGCAGGTGGGCCTTGCCGTTGCTGTTGCTGTATTGGGGCTTCGGGTTGTGGACTTCCCAGGAGAAGCTGCGGTCCTTCCACTCCCACTTTCTGGTGCTCCGCTGCTCGGCGTCCATGATGGCTTCGTCGATGAAGCTGTGCTTGTACCGCTCCACCTGGCGCAGCACCCAGACGCCCGGAGCCGCCGGTGGCGCCGGGACTGCCGGGCTGGACGCATCGGCTTCCTCCTCAGAGGCCGGTTCCGGTGCCGCCGCGGCCACCGGACCCTGGGCCGGAGCAGCAGCGGGGCTCCTGCCTTTGCCGCTCCCGCCGTGCAGTCGGTGGGCCGCCGCCAGCGCATCGTCATGGTGCAGGGCCGCCTGGGCCTGCTCCAGAGAGGCATCCGGTGGATCGCCGAGCGCCTCGGCCTGGCCGAGCAGCTTGGCCAACCGGGCATTCATGGCCTGCAGTTGGGTCTTGTAGTGCCCCGCCAGGGCGAAGGCCTCCCGCGCACCGGCGCCGTTGCCGTAGCCGGCGGCCTCGGTACCCTCCAGCCAGGCGGCATCGAACTGCTGGGAGGTCGAGACGATGGCCCCGCGCAGGCTGAGCAGGTCGGTCAGCAGGGGGTTGAGCCGATTCAGGTAGGCGACTGCGGCCGCACTCGGGACCTGGGCGAGGGCCTCCCACTTCTGGTCGTGCCGCTTCGTCTCCTCTTTCGACAGCTGGCCCTGCAGCAGGCGCAGCGCCTCGCGCGCCGCCCCGACGACCCGGCGGTACTGGTCGAGGGTGAGGTTGCCGATCTCGAGCGGGCTCTGCAGGTCGAGGGGTACGCCCTCGAGCGCCACCTGCGGCTTGGCGACGGAGGGCGGTGTCCAGGCGCGGTCCCGCTCCGGGAGCAACCCGATGGGATCCCCGTGGCCCTTCCCCTTCTTCGCGGAGGTCGATCGCGCCTTCTGGATGGGCTCCGCCACTTGGACCGCAGTGGTGCTTGGTTCCGGCTTCTCGGGGAGGGGCGTCGTGGAGGCAGGCTCGGGCACGGCGACCGGCGCGACCTGCAGACCCGCCGCGAGGGGCGGCACTTCCTTCTTGCGGCCGCCGTCCTGAAGCGCCTGCAGCTTGACCAGGTCGGCATAGACATCCGGCTTTCTCGCCAAGTCGCCCTTGGCGTCGAAGCGGTCGAAGTAGTGATCGAAGTCCATCCGCGCACTTTCCAGCTTGCCCCACTCCAGGTAGGCCTTGGCACGCCCCCTGACGTTCCAGTTGGCCCCATCCCCGTACCAGGAGCTCTTCGCATGGGCGTCGAAGACCTTGACCGCCTCCTCGAACTGGCGGGCCCCGAGGTAGGCGACTCCGAGACCGTGGAAGACCTCTGGTTCCTGGTTGATGGCCTGCTTCTGGAGGCAGGTGTCGATGGCCGCCGTGAAGTCCTTGGCCTGGACCTGCAGCTTCGCCAGGGGCAGCAGCTCGAACCCCTGGTATTTCTGCCCCGCCGGGGCATCTTCGCGCTCCATCCTGGCGGCCACGGTCTGGTCCGCCACCGCCTTGGCCAGATCCCCCGCCAGGCGATGGGTCTTCGCACGCTCCGTGTACATCTGCCGGACGAAGCGCTTATCGTCCCGACGGACGGCCATCATGCTCGTGTAGTCGGAGATGGCCCGGTCGTACTGCTTCAGCGACCGGTAGGCATTGGCCCGCATGAAGTAGGCCGTCGAATGCTGAGGCTGCTTCTCGATGACGAGCGTCACCTCGGAGATGACGCCGGCCCAGTCCTTGGCGCGCGAGAGCGCCACGGCCTTCTGCCAGTGGTCCGGTGGCGGCGCCTGGGCTGCCAGGGTCGCCGCCCCGCTGGCCAGCAGGCTTAAAGTGAGCAGGACGCTGAACGTCCCCTGGCGGGAAACCAACCGTCCGAATGCCATGGCGACCTCTTCCATTTCTGTTGAACGAAAATCAGGCGGGACAGGACGCTCATCAATGGCTACCGGTGTCTGTTTCGAGAAAAAGGGTCGACTGGTTGAGAATTGATGGTGGGCAGGGCGCCTCCTTGGAGCCGAAACAACCCAACTGGGCGGCGGGGAGCGGCGACCGCTTGTCCGGAGGCCCGCCCTGGGTCAGACTCTATTTCGGAGTTTAATTCCCGAAATGACCCGTCTGCTCCCCCCCTGGCGCACCCTGCTTCCCGCGGAGCACGGGAGCTGGTTCATGCTGGGCTTTCCCCTGGTCCTGGGCCTGCTGCTGCGGCCCACGGCCGCTGGCGCCTGCCTCGCCCTGGCCGCCCTGAGCCTGTTCCTGGCCCGGCCGCCGCTGCGCCGGGTGCTGACCCGCCAGCGGGAGGGGGCGCAGCTCCGGGCCCTGGCGCTCTTCACCGGCCTGGCCGGGCTCTTCGGCGGGGCGGCACTGGGACTGGCGGGGCCCCGGTTCCTCCTGCCCCTGGCCGCCGTGGCGCCCCTGATCTTCCTGGCCCTGCGGGCCGATGCCCAGCGGTCGGTGCGCTCCCTGCCGGTGGAGCTGACGGCCCAGGGCGCCTTCGCGGGCCTGGCCGCGGCCATGGTGACCGCCGGGGGGGCCTCACTGGCCGCAGCGGGCCGCACCTGGCTGCTGGCGGCCCTGATGGGCGGGGCGAACCTGGCCCATGTGCGGCGCCTGCTGGGGCATGCCCACGCCCTGCCCGAGGCGGAGCTGCGCCAGCGCATGCTCGCGGTCCACGCCCTCCACCTGCTGCTGCTGGCGGCCTCGGTGAGCTTCCTTGCCCCCCGGGGCCCGGCGGGTCTCCTCTGGACCGCCTGGGCGGTCCTCCTCTACGCCCGGGCCCTGCGGTCCTGGCGCCCCCAGGCGGCCCGCAGCCTCGGCTGGCGGGAGGGAGCCCTGAGCGCGCTGGGCCTCCTGCTGCTCTGGCGGGCCCTGATCTGAGCTGGTCATCGGTCACAACTGGGCTGGACTCCGGAATGGACCTCCCGGACCCTGGAATCAGAATAAGGATTCCGGAATGCTCTTCTCCACTGCCACCGGCTATGCCCTCCGGGCACTCGCAGCCTTGCCCGAAGACGGCACCTACTGCCTCGCCAAGGACCTGTCCTCCAAGCTGGCCCTGCCCGGCCCCTACCTCGCCAAGATCCTCCAGGGTCTGGTGCAGGCGGACATCCTGTCCTCGGTGCGAGGCCCCAAGGGCGGCTTCCGGCTCACCCGCCCCGCGCACCGGGTCACCGTCGGCGAGGTAGTGGCCGCCATGGAGGGCCCCGAGGCCATGGAAGGCTGCGTCATGGGCTTTCCTGCCTGCAACGGCGAGCATCCCTGCCCCCTCCACGACGCCTGGAGCGCCGTGCAGAGCCAGGTGAGCACCTCCATGACCCAGGCCACCATCCGCGACCTGCAGCTCATGGATCTCCGGCACCAGAAGGAGGCGCTGGGCCGGACTCCGAATCAGTCCTAGGCAAGGGTTATTCGGAGTTCTCATTCTTGAATTAAGCACTCGGGCACCCTCGGTGCTCCCGGCGGGGTTTCCGTTGGCCCCGGGGTAGGATCGTGGGCATGGCCATGAGCTGCGACCACCCCGACCTGCTGCCCCTGGACGAGGCCCTCCGGCGCCTCTGGGAGGCGCTGCCCGGACCGGTCCCGCCCGAGGTGCTGGCCGGGCGGGATGACCCGGCCATGGACCTGACCTCCATGGATGGCGTGGCCCTGCGGGCCGCGGAGGGACGGCAGCCCCGGCGCCTCCTCGGCACCCTCTACGCCGGCAGCGACCCCTCGGCTTTCCCGGTGACACCGGGCACCGCCGTCCGCATCATGACCGGCGCGGCCCTGCCGGCCGGAGCCGACGCCATCGTGCCCGTGGAGCAGCTGCGCCAGGAGGGCGACACCATCCACCCAACCGTGACGCCGAAGCCCGGCGACCATGTGCGGCGGCGCGGCGAGCAGGCCCGGGCCGGTCAGCTGCTGCTGCCCGCCGGGACGCCCCTCAATGCGGCCCGGATGGCCCTGCTGGCCCAGGAGGGCCGGCCGGTGCCCACGCTCCGCCGCATCCGGGTCGGGGTGGCCTCCACCGGCGACGAGCTGATGGCGGACCCGGCCCCGCACCAGATCCGGGATTCCAACGGCCCCATGCTCAATGCCCTGGCCCGGGCGCTGGGCGCCGAGCCGGAGCTGCGGCCCGCCCTGCCCGATGACCCGCCCTCGCTGGCCGCAGCCCTGCGGCAGCCCGGGGACCTCCGCATCCTGCTCACCTCCGGCGGCGTCAGCATGGGCGAGCACGACCACCTGCCCGCGGTGCTGGCGGACCTGGGCGCCCGGATCCTCTTCCACCGGATCCGCCTCAAGCCCGGCAAGCCCATGCTGGCGGCGCTCCTGGGCGACCTGCTGGTGCTGGGCCTCCCGGGCAACCCCGTCTCGGCCTACGTCAACGCCCTGCTCTTCCTGCCCGTGGCCCTGGCCCGCCTGGAAGGCCGCGCCTTCCCGGACCCCTGGCGCCGGGCCCGCCTCGCGGCCCCCATGAAGCACCGGGGCGACCGCCCCCTGCTGCACCCCTGCCGGCTGGTCGATGGACGGCTGCAGCCCCTGCCCGGCCGAGGCTCGGCGGACCTGGTGACCCTGGCCCACGCCGACGCCCTCGCCTGGATCGAGCCGGGCGGGCTGGAGGCGGGTGAAAAGGCCCGGTGGATACCAGTGGTGTAGCCCCGCACCCTGCTCCGAAAGCGCCTGCGGCGTTTTCGGAGATAGGAAAAGATCTCTTTCTATCTCCGAAAACGCGCAGCGTTTTTGGAGCGGAGGTCAGCCCTTCGCGTACCGCTGCAGCTTCCCCAGATCCAGGATGCGCACCACCGGGAAGGTGCTCTGGATGAGGCCCAGGTCCGTGAGGAGGCGCAGGGCGCGGCTGAAGGCCTCGCGGCTGGCGCCGATGCACTGGGCCAGGTCCTCCTGGGTCTCCTGGAACTCGACCAGGGACCGGACGGGATTGGACTCGTGGGCTTCCAGCAGCAGCTGGGCCACGCGCTCGGGGACGCTGTGCAGGCTGAGGGTCTCCACCAGGGTCACCAGGTGGCGCACCTTGGCCGTGAAGTGCTGGATGAGCATCTCGGCCACTTCGGGGTGCCGGTGCACGATCTGGCGGAGAGGGGCCGAGGGGATCAGCCAGCACTCGGTCTCGCCATGGGACTCGGCGCTGGAGGCGATGGGGGCGCCGTCGAAGACCGCCACCTCGCCCACGCAGTCGCCCACCTTGAGGAACTGGAGGACCTGGACCCGGCCCCGACCGTCGGTCCGGAAGACCTTCAGGCCACCCTTGACCACCACGTAGACGCCCGCCACCTGGTCACCCTGGGTGTAGATCCGGACGCCGTTCGGGAAGCGGCGCAGCTCGGCGATGCTGGCGAGCTCCTCGGCGGCATTCATCGGGAGGCCGGCCAGGAACTCGATCCTTCTCAGGTTGAGGACTGCTTGAGGCATGGGGCTCCACCGGGTGCTGGGATAGTTATCTCACAGTTCAACACGGAATGTGACCCCGGTCACTAGCCCGGGAACCGACCGACCCATACTTTACCGCGACCTAGGAATTTTCTCTCCGAAATTCCTGAATGAGACAAGGCCCCGGTGGCATCAGCCTACCGGGGCCTCGGTTGTGTCTTCCTGGTCAGGGCGCGGCTATTTCACACGTTCCATGAAGGTGCGGTCCACGGTGTTGACCCGGATCTTCGAAGGCGCCTCCATGTAGGGGGGCACGCCGACGGTGATGCCGTTGCTGAGCTTGGCGGGCTTGTAGGAGCCGGTGGCGTTGGCGTTCTTCATGACGGGATCGGTCTCCACGATCTCCAGGACCACGCTGGGGGGCAGGGTGGCGCCCATGGGCTGGCCCTCGTAGAACTCGATCTCCACCTGCATGTTGGGCTCGAGGAAGACCAGGTCATCGCCCAGGATGTCCTTGCTGACCTCGATCTGCTCGTAGGTCTCGTTGTTCATGAAGACCAGGCTGTCGCCGTCCTCGTAGAGGTACTCCAGCATGTGCTGCTCGAGGCTGGCCTTGTCCACCTTGTCGGAGCTGCCGAAGCGGTTCTCCCGGTTGATGCCGTCCTTGAGGCGCTTCATCTTCACCTGGACCCGGGCGGGCAGGTTGCCGGGGGTCTGGTGTTCGACGCTGATGACGCGGCAGAGCTCGCTCTCGAAGTTGACGATCATCCCGGCGCGGACCTGGGTGGCGAGGATCAGTGGCATGGGGTGCTCCGGAAGGAGAGGGGCAGGGTCGGGTCTCTGTTCAAAAACCCCTCGCCGGGACCCCGGCGAGGGGTTTTGGTGGGCGTACCAGGATTCGAACCTGGGACTTCTACCGTGTGAAGGTAGCACTCTACCGCTGAGTTATACGCCCGCGGTCGATCAGAATACCCCAGGGTGGGGCCGTTTCCAAGACCGAATCAGCGACCGCCCCCGACCCGGCGGAGGGTCTCGGCGAAGCGGGGGGCGTCCCCCGCCCGCAGGCCGCAGAGCCCCACCCGCAGGCCCTCGGGCAGGGGCACCGTAAAGACCCCTTCGGCCTTGAGGCGCCCGCAGATGACCTCGGGCTCCGGGGTGGGCACGGTCACGAAGAACCCGCCCTGCCAGCGCAGGGCCTCCCGGCCGTTCACCTCCAGGGCCGCATCCAGGGCCAGGGCCCGGCTGGCCAGCACCTCGGACCAGTGGCGGTGCTCTGCCGCCAGCCGGGCCTGGGCCTTGCCGTCCCGGGCCAGGCGCAGCAGGAGGGCCTGGGGGGCCTTGGCACAGTTGGACCAGGTGCCGCGGCAGGACTGGGTGAGGGCCGCCTGGAGGGCGGGGTCGCCGCACCAGGGGAAGGCGATGGCCCCGGCGCGGCCGCCATAGAGGGTCATGGACTTCGAGAGCGACATGCAGGCGCCCACCAGCACCCGGCCTTCGGCGCCCAGGTCCGCGTAGTCCGCCAGGGCCCCGGCGACCGCCGCGGGCTCCCGGGTGTAGTCCAGGTAGGCGAAGTCGAGGAGCAGGGTCACGGGGCCGAGGGCGGCCGCGTCCCGCAGCAGCCCCAGCAGCACCGCCCGGTCCGCGGCGGTGAGGCTGCGCCCGGTGGGGTTGTGGCAAGGGTCGTTCAGCCAGAGCAGGAGCCGGCCCTGGGCCTGCATCAGGCCGAGCAGGGCCGCGGCCCAGGCCGCGGCGTCGAGGGGTGCCCCGACCGCGGGCCAGGGCGCGGTCACCACACCCACGCCGTTCTCGGCGGCCAGGGTGGCGTAGGGCCCCCAGTAGGGCGCGGTGGTGAGCACCGCCTGGCCCCGCTCCAGGAAGTTGCGCAGGGACAGGCCCAGGGCGCCGCTGCCCCCGGGGGTGGCGCAGGCGGCTCCCGCACCGGTGGCCTGGGGCCAGTGCCGCTGTACCAGGACCTGCAGGTAGGCGGGATCGCCGGCGATGGGCGCGTAGGGCGCCACCTCCAGGGCGGTCAGCTCGCGCCACAGGTCCATGACCGTCTCGAGCACCACCAGCTGCCCCGCGTCGTCCAGGAGCGCGCCCACGGTGGCATTGAGGACGGAGCCGCCCGCGGCCTTGAAGGCCTGGGCCTCGGCGTTGAGCGCGAAGATCGGATCGTCCGCGGGGAAGGCGCGGCGGGAGGGGATGAGCTGCTCGGTCATGCGGAATTATCAGGCAAACGGTCCTTGACCGAAGTCCGTTCCTCCCGGCATTGCTGATCCATAAATCACGTATTAGCATATTCCAATGTTTGAAAATTTCAGGACGGCCCCCGGCCCCAGCGTCCTCGTCGTCCTCGGCGCTCTGCTGGCCCTGGCGCCCTTCACGCCCGCCGCCGCCGCCCTCGTGGGCGGTGTCCTGCTGGCGGTGACCCTGGGCAACCCCTTCCAGACGCGGACCCGGGCCTGGACGCACCGCCTCCTGCCCCTGGCCGTGGTGGGCCTGGGCGCGGACATGAACCTGCGCGCCGTGGCCCGGGCGGGCCTGCACGGGCTGGGGTACACCACCCTGAGCATCACGCTGGTGCTGGCCCTGGGCTGGTGGCTGGCGCGGCTGCTGAAGGTGGAACGCGATGCCGGCCTGCTCATCTCCGTGGGCACCGCCATCTGCGGCGGCAGCGCCATCGCCGCCGTGGCGCCGGTGCTGCGCGCCCGGGAGCATGAGATCTCCGTGGCCCTGGCCACGGTGTTCCTCCTCAACGCCGCGGCCCTGGTGCTCTTCCCACCTCTGGGCCACCTGGCGCACCTCGACCAGGAGCCCTTCGGTCTCTGGGCGGCCCTGGCCATCCACGACACCAGCTCCGTGGTGGGCGCGGGCCTGGCCTACGGACCCCGGGCGCTGGAAGTGGCCACCACCGTGAAGCTGGCCCGGGCGCTCTGGATCGTGCCCCTCACGCTGCTGCTCGGCTGGTGGGTGGCCCGGCGCGACGCCGCCGCCGTGGACGCGCCGCCCGTGAAGCAGCCCTGGTTCATCGCGGGCTTCCTGGCCATGGCCGCCCTGGTCACCTTCGTCCCCGCGCTGCACGCGCCGGGCCACCTGGTCGCCGCCGCCGCGCGCCGTGCGCTGGTGCTCACCCTCTTCCTCATCGGCGCGGGCCTCAGCCGCGAGGCCCTGCGCACCGTGGGCTTCCGCCCCTTCCTGCAGGGACTGCTGCTGTGGCTGATCGTGGGATCGCTGGGGCTCGGGGCCGTGAAGCTGGGCCTGCTCGCCATCAGCTGAGACCGAAGCTTCGCAGCTGACAGTCGACTGCCAGAAGGGACCGTCGGGCACTGTTGAGGCGGCGCTCGCTTGACGTCTTTTTTACCCTACCTGAGGACTGCAATCCGAATGCTGGCCGCCCAGGCCGAGAAGGGGCTGCTAAAAAACAGATACACGTGGAGCGAGTTAGGTGTTCCCTCCCGTCCCCAAGTCTGATATACCCGCATAACCAATCCAGCTTCATACATCCGAATATTCACGCGGGGTCCTGCATGACGGGTTCCTTAGAAAGGCCGATTCAGCTTGCCGTGGAGAACATCACTCTGCGGTTCGGCGGCGTCATGGCCCTCGGTGGTCTTGGCTTCTCGGTCAAGCAGGGCGAGATCTTCTCCATCATCGGCCCCAACGGCGCCGGCAAGACGAGCATGCTCAACTGCATCAGCGGCCGCTACCAGCCGCAGCGCGGGACGATCTCCTTCGACGGCCACGACATCACCCACCGCCCCCCGGCGGCCCGGGCCCGGCTGGGCATCGCCCGGACCTTCCAGAACATCGCCCTCTTCAAGGGCATGTCGGTGCTGGACAACATCCTCATCGGCCGGCACATCCACATGAAGAGCGGCCTCTTCCGGGGCGGCTTCTACCTGGGCCCCTGCCAGAAGGAGGAGATCGAGCACCGCCGCTTCGTCGAGGACATCGTCGACTTCCTGGAGATCGAGCACATCCGCAAGCGCGTCGTCGGCACCCTCGCCTACGGCCTCCAGAAGCGGGTCGAGCTGGCCCGGGCGCTGGCCCTCAACCCCAAGCTCATCCTCCTGGACGAGCCCATGGCGGGCATGAACCTCGAGGAGACCGAGGACATGGTGCGCTTCATCCTGGACATCAACCAGGAGCGCGGCATCACGGTGATCCTCGTCGAGCACGACATGGGGGTCGTGATGGACATCTCCGATCGCCTCGTGGTGCTCAACTTCGGCCAGAAGATCGGCGAGGGGACGCCGGAAGAAGTGCAGGCGACGCCGGAAGTCATCACGGCCTACCTCGGCGGCGAACAGTCGGTCTTCCTCGGACGCTAGGATGCCCATGAACGACACCCTCCCCCGCCTGCTCAGGTCCAACGCCGCGAAATACGGCGCTGGCAAGGTCGCCCTCCGCGAGAAGGAGCTGGGCATCTGGCAGCCCTACTCCTGGCAGGACTACTTCGACCACGTCCGCGACTTCACTCTCGGCCTCGTCACCCTCGGTCTCGCCAAGGGCGACACCATCTCGATCATCGGCGACAACCGGCCGGAGTGGCTCTTCGCGGAGCTGGCCGCCCAGAGCGCCGGGGCCATCGGGATCGGGCTCTACCAGGACGCGATCCTCAAGGAAGTCTCCTACATCATCAACCTCGCCGAATCGAAGTTCATCGTGGCCGAGGACCAGGAGCAGGTGGACAAGGTCCTCGACATGGGGGACGAGCTGACGACGGTGAAGTACATCGTCTACACCGACCCACGTGGCATGCGGAAGTACGACGATCCGCGCCTCATCTCGTTCCCGGAGGTGGAGGCGCTGGGCCGGGAATATGAGGCGGCCCACCCCGGCGCCTACGAGGCCCTGGTGAACGCCACCGGCGCCGAGGATCCCGCCCAGATCTGCATCACCTCGGGGACCACGGGCCACCCGAAGCTGGCAGTCCTGTCCCACCGCAACATGATCTCCATGGCCAGGAATCTCGGCCTGGTGGATCCCAAGCGGGAAACCGACGAATTCGTAAGCTTCCTGCCCCTGCCCTGGGTCGGCGAGCAGATGATGAGCGTCGCCAGCGGGCTGCTCTTCGGCTTCACGGTCAGCTTCCCCGAGGCCCCCGAGACCACCACCGAGAACATCCGGGAGATCGGGCCACACCTCCTCTTCAGCCCGCCCCGGGTCTGGGAGAACCTGGCTGCCACGGTCCAGGTGAAGATCCTCGACGCCTCGCCCCTCAAGCGGTTCCTCTACAACCGCTGCCTCCCCGTCGGCTACGAGTGGGCCGACCTTAAGTTCCAGAAGCAGGCCCCGACCCTGCTGCAGAAGCTCCGCTACGGCCTCGCCTACCTGCTCGTCTTCCGCGCCCTGAAGGACCGCATCGGCTTCACCCGCATCCGCTCCGCCTCCACCGGCGGCGCCGCGCTGGGCCCCGATACGTTCCGGTTCTTCCACGCGCTGGGGGTCAACCTCAAGCAGATCTACGGCCAGACCGAGATCTTCGGCATCTCCTGCATCCACCGGGACGGCGACATCAACTTCGACTCCGTGGGTCTGCCGATCCCCGAGACCGAGATCCGCATCGACAATCCGGATCCGACCGGCGTGGGCGAGGTCATCTCCCGCAGCGCGGCGCTCTTCCAGGGCTACTACAAGGCCGAGGCCGCGACCCGGGAGACCATCATCGACGGCTGGCTGCGCTCGGGCGACGCCGGCTACTTCGACAAGAACGGCCACCTGGTGATCATCGACCGCATGAAGGACATCATGACCCTTCAGAGCGGCGAGCGCTTCAGCCCGCAGTTCATCGAGAACAAGATGAAGTTCAGCCCCTACGTCAAGGAGGCCGTCTGCATCGGCCAGGGCCGCGACTTCGTGATGGCGCTCATCTGCATCGACTTCAGCATCCTCGGGAAGTGGGCGGAGGACCACCGGATCGGCTACACCACCTACACCGACCTCGCCTCCAAGCCCGAAGTCTATGACCTCGTCGAGAAGGAGGTCCGCAAGGTCAACGCGACCCTGGTCGGCTCCCAGCAGATCCAGAAGTTCGCCCTGCTCTACAAGGAACTCGACGCCGACGACGACGAGCTCACGCGCACCCGGAAGGTCCGGCGCGGCTTCGTGGACCAGAAATACGCCGACATCATCGAGGGGATCTACGCCGGCAAGGGCCAGATCCCCATTGACGCCGTCATCAAGTACCAGGACGGCAAGACCTCGCAGCTCAAGACCACGATCCACGTCCGCGACCTCACCTCCCCCGAGGTCCCGCGGCCGGCCGCCACCTGAAGCAGGAACCCGGAAGCAACCAGGAGACTCCATGGAGTTCTACCTCCAACTCGTGATCTCGGGCCTCGTGCTCGGGTCGATCTACGCCCTCGTGGCGCTCGGCTTCGCGATCATCTTCAAGTCCACCAGCGTCGTGAACTTCGCCCAGGGCGAGCTCATGATGTTCGGGGCCTACTTCTGCTTCTCCATGGTGGTCCAGTACAAGGTCCCCTGGATCTGGGCCTTCCTGATCACCATCCTCTTCTCCATCGTCCTCGCCCTGGTCGTGGAGCGGCTCATCCTGCGCCCGATGATCGGGGAGCCGGTCATCTCGATCATCATGGTGACCATCGGCCTGTCCTCGGTGCTCCGCAGCATCGTGACCGCCATCTGGGGCACGCAGATCCAGGTCTACGACCCGCCCCTCTTCCCCGAGGCCACGGTCAACGTGATCGGGGTCCCCACCAGCCAGGTCTACCTCTGGAGCTTCGGACTCGCGGCGGTGCTCCTGGCCCTCTTCGCCATCTTCTTCAAGTACTCCAAGGCCGGGGTGGCCATGCGGGCCACCGCCTTCTCGAACCAGGTGGCCCTCTCCATGGGCATCCCCGTGAAGAACATCTTCGCCATGGCCTGGTGCATCGCCTCGGTGGTCTCGGCCATCGGGGGCATCCTCATCGGCAGCATCAACGGCATCAACGTCCAGCTCGGCCACTTCGGCCTGAAGGTCTTCCCGGCGGTCATCCTGGGCGGCCTCGACTCCATCCCCGGTGCCGCCATCGGCGGTCTCATCGTGGGCGTCCTGGAGAACCTCTCGGATGGCGTCCTGAAGACCACCCTCGGCCTCTCGGGAATCAAGGAAGTCGCGCCCTACGTCTTCCTCGTCATCATCCTGATGATCAAGCCCTACGGCCTCTTCGGGAAGAAGGAGATCGAGCGGATATGAGGACCGAGACTCCCATGACAGATCGGATCGAGCCATGAGCGTAGCCCACTGTGGAGACTTCCGGCAGACCTACCAGGACGACCGGATGGTCCTGCGGACCCGGTTCATCCGGATCGCCGTAGGCGCCTTCATCCTCCTCCTCTACCTCTCGCCGCTGGTCGCCTCCAACTACGTCACCAGCACCATGACGACCATCGCCATCGCGGTGATCGGCGCCCTCGGGATCAACGTCGTCACCGGCTTCACCGGGCAGATCTCCCTGGGCCAGGGCGCCTTCATGGGCGTGGGCGCCTTCGCCTGCTCCTACTTCATGCGGGTCGCCAGCATGCCGTTCTGGCTGGCCATGCCCATGGCCGGCCTCACGGCCGCGGCCGTGGGCATGATCTTCGGCCTGCCCAGCGCCCGCCTCAAGGGGCTCTACCTCGCCATCGCCACCCTCGCCGCCCAGTTCATCCTCCAGTACGTCTTCCTGCACCTGGACGCCGTCACCGGGGGGAGCAACGGCATCGCCTCACCCCCGCCGGAGTTCCGCGCCTTCTCCTTCGACGGGGACCGCTCCAAGTACTACCTGACCATCACCGTGGCCATCGCGGCCGTCATCTTCACCACGAACCTGCTGCGCTCCCGCAGTGGCCGGGCCTTCATCGCAGTCCGCGACCACCACCTCTCCGCCGAGATCATGGGCGTGAACCTCTTCAAGTACCGGCTGCTCTCCTTTTCCGTGAGCGCCTTCTACGCCGGCATCGCCGGGAGCCTCTGGGGGATGTACACCGGCTACATCTCCGCAGAGCACTTCACCATCACCGAGTCCATCAACTACCTGGCCATGATCATCATCGGCGGCCTGGGCAGTGTCCTGGGCTCCATCTTCGGCGCCATCTTCATGACGCTCCTGCCGCAGGCGCTGACCGTCGGGACCGGCGCGCTCGCGGACATCTTCCCCAAGATCGGCTTCCTGATCATGAGCTTCAAGGATGGCGTCTTCGGCATCATCGTCATCCTCTTCCTGATCTTCGAGCCGGATGGCCTCGCCCATCGCTGGCGGATGATCAAGACCTACTGGAAGCTCTACCCCTTCAGCTACTGACCCGTCGCCGTTCCGCACCACCTGCACCACCCATCTCTCTCTGAAAGGAGAACGCAATGAAACGTCTCACCGCGTCCATCGCTCTCGCCGCCCTGGCCTTCCTGGCGGCGCCCCTCGCGGGGCAGGAGATCGTCATCGGCAACATCGCCGACATCACCGGCGGCACCGGCGATGTCGGCAAGCCCTACGCCGAGGGGATCAAGGCCTACACCGACTACATCAACGCGAACGGGGGCATCAACGGCAAGAAGATCAAGCTCCTGCAGCAGGACTACGGCTACAAGATCCCCGAGGCCCTGGCCCTCTACAAGAAGTTCAAGGACCAGGACAAGGTCGTGGCGATCCAGGGCTGGGGCAGCGGCGACACCGAGGCCCTGAAGGAGCAGGTGGCCAAGGACCAGATCCCCTACTTCTCGGCCTCCTACTCGGCGCACCTCACGGATCCCAGCAAGTCCCCCTACAACTTCTTCTGCGCCGTGGACTACTCCACCGCCCTGCGCGGCTGCCTGAAGTACATCAAGGACAACTGGAAGGAGAAGCGCAAGCCGAAGGTCGCCTTCATCTACCCCGATGTGGGCTACGGCAAGGCCCCGATCCCCGCCGGCAAGGCCTACGCCCTGGAGCTGGGCTTCGAGATCGTGGGCGAGGAGAACGTGGACCTGAAGGCCCTGGAGGCCACCACGCAGCTGCTGAGCCTCAAGAAGAAGGATCCCGACTTCGCCTGGGTCGGCGGCACCAAGCCATCCACCTCCGTGATCCTGAAGGACGCCAAGAAGCTGGGCCTGCGCACCAAGTTCTTCGGCAACATCTGGAGCGCCGACGAAGAGTCCCCGAAGATGACCGCTGGCGCCGAGGAGGGCTTCCTCTTCGTCGTGGGCGCCGCCCTCTACGGCGACAAGGGCCCCGGCATGGACGTCATCAAGAAGGTCTCCGGCGGCCAGCTCCGGGTCAGCAGCTGGATCCGCGGCTGGGTCTCCATGATGGTGATGTGCGAAGTGCTCAAGGTGGCCGACAAGAACCATGAGCTGACGGGCCCCGGCATCCGGAAGTACGCCGAGCAGCTCAACAACCTGAACACCCAGGGGCTCACCGCCCCCATCACCTACAGCAGCAGCGACCACCGTCCCTTCACCTCGGTCATCCTGGCGGAATTCGCGGGCGGCAAGATGGTGCGCAAGGGCACCATCGATCTGCCCCGCCGGGCCGACTGGAAGGGCTTCTGATCTCCTGACCGGGAGGCGGGGGGAGTGCGCTCCCCCCGCCCCTTCCGGCCCAGCCGGATCCATCTCCTCCGCACGAAAGGGACGAAGAGCCGAACCCATGCTGACCGTCAACAACATCGAGGTCGTCTACAGCGACGTGATCCTGGTCCTCAAGGGGCTGTCCCTCACCTGTGAGGAGGGGAAGATCACCACCCTCCTCGGCGCCAACGGAGCCGGGAAGTCCACCACCCTCAAGGCCATCTCCGGACTCCTCAAGAGCGAGGAGGGCGAGGTGACCAAGGGGGACATCGAGTTCCTGGGCGAGAAGATCAACGGAATGGACCCCGAGAAGATCGTCCGCAAGGGCATCTTCCAGGTCATGGAGGGCCGCCGCGTCTTCGAGGACCTCGACATCGTCGAGAACCTCCGCTGCGGTGCCTACACCCGCTCCGACCGGGCCGGCGTCAAGCGCGACATCGACCTGGTCTTCGACTACTTCCCCATCCTCAAGGAGCGCCGGAACCAGCTCTCCGGCTACCTCTCGGGCGGCGAGCAGCAGATGCTCGCCATCGGCCGGGCCCTCATGGCCAGGCCGAAGCTGCTGCTCCTGGACGAGCCGAGCCTCGGCCTGGCGCCGCTCCTCGTCAAGGAGATCTTCCGCATCATCGCCAAGATCAACGAGGAGGAGAAGACGACCATCCTCCTGGTAGAGCAGAACGCGTCGCTGGCCCTCTCGGTGGCGAACTACGGCTACATCATGGAGATGGGCAAGGTGGTCCTGGACGGTCCCTGCGAGAAGCTGCGCGAGAACCAGGACGTGAAGGAGTTCTATCTCGGCATCGGCGAGAGCGGCAGCAAGCGGTCCTTCAAGAACGCCAAGCACTACAAGCGGCGCAAGCGCTGGCTGTCCTAGCCACCCGGAGAGGGGACGACCCATGGACCGGACGACCGGCTTCCTGAACGAAGACCTGGAGCGGCGCAGCTGGGACGAGCAGCAGAGCGTCCAGGCCCGGCGCCTCGGCGACGTGGTCGCCCATGCCGCCGCGAACGCTCCGGCCATCGGCGCTCTGCTGCGGGACGCGGGCGTGGCCCCGGGCGACATCAAGAGCCTCGAGGACCTGGCCCGGCTGCCGGTGACCCCCAAGGCCAGGCTCGTGGAGCTGCAGAGGGAGCACCCGCCCTTCGGCGGCCTGCTCGCCGTGCCCCTCGCCGAGGTGCGCCGGATCTTCCGCTCCCCGGGCCCCATCTACGACCCCCAGGGCTTCGACGAGGGCTGGGGCTGGGAGGAGGCCCTCTTCGCCGCCGGGTTCCGCCAGGGCGATGTCTGCATCAACACCTTCGGCTACCAGATGACGCCCGCGGGCATGATGTTCGACGACGCGCTGGGCAGCCTGGGCTGTCCGCTGGTCCCCACGGGCGTGGGCGACCGGGAAGTCCAGATCGAGATCCTGCGGGCCCTCGGCGTCGCGGGCTTCGTGGGCATGGCCTCGTTCCTCCTCCAGATCGGCGAGCGGGCCCGGGAACAGGGCCTCGATCCCGCCAGGGACTTCGGCCTGAAGGTGGCCTTCACCACCGCCGAGCCCCTGCCCGACACGCTGCGGAGCTCCGTGGAGACCCTCTTCGGGGCCACGGTCCGCCAGGGCTTTGGCACCGCGGACTGCGGCTGCCTGGCCTACGAGTGCCACAGCAAGGGCGGCATGCACCTGGCCAGCCGCGCCATCACGGAGATCGCGGACCCCGAGACCGGCCGCCCCCTGGGCCCCGGCGAGGTGGGCGAGGTCGTCGTGACCCTCTTCAACAGGGCCTATCCCCTGATCCGCTTCGGCACCGGCGACCTCTCCGCCGTGGATCATGGCGCCTGCGCCTGCGGCCGGCGGTCCCCGAAGCTCCGGGGCTGGCTGGGCCGCTGCGACCAGCTGGTGAAGGTGAAGGGCATCTTCCTCCACCCCGGCACGGTCCAGGGCGCCCTGCGGGCCTTCCCGGAAGTGGCCGCCTTCCGCGCGGTGGTCACCCGCGCCGAGAGCCGGGATGTCCTGACGGTGAAGGTCGAGACGGCGGCGCCCGAGGAAGGCCTCAGGACCCGCCTCGGGGAGCGCCTCCGCGAGGTCCTCTCCATCGGCGCGGAGGTCGAGTGGGCAGCCACCGGCTCCCTGCCGACCGACGGCAAGGTCATCGAGGATCTGCGGAAGTGGGACTGAGCCGTTAAACTCGGCGCCTGGAGCCCCCCATGATCCGTCCCTTCCAAGGCATGGTCCCCGACATCGGCAGCCGGGTGTTCGCGCCCGACAGCGCCCTGATCCTCGGCGACGTGAGCGTCGGTGACGACGCCAGCATCTGGTTCAACTGCGCCATCCGGGGCGATGTGAACTGGATCCGCATCGGGGCCCGCACCAACATCCAGGACGGCTGCTGCCTGCACGTCACCAACCAGAAGTGGCCCCTGCTCATCGAGGAGGAGGTCAGCATCGCCCACAACGTGATGCTGCACGGCTGCACCATCCGCCGGGGGGCCCTCATCGGCATGAGCACCACCATCATGGACGGGGCCGAGATCGGAGAGGGCTGCCTGGTGGCCGCCGGCAGCCTGGTGCGGGAGGGCTTCCAGGCCCCGCCCCACAGCCTGGTGGCGGGCTGGCCCGCGGTGGTGAAGGGGCCCCTCAGCGAGGGCCAGCGCCAGCTGGTGGGCAGCGTCTGGACCCGCTACGTGCGCTACAAGGAGGCCTACTTCCTGGACGGCTGGAGTCCCGCCGAAGCCCCGGTGATCGACCGGCCCCAGCCCGGGTTCGCTGCCGGTCATCCTTACCCTTGAAGCTGGTTTTTCATAGATCACGCTCCAAAAACATTGGCCGTCTTTTCCCCTCCCCAACCTCGGCGGGGAGGGTTAGACTCTCCGCATCATGACCCTGCTGCTGCTTCTCCGTGTCCACGCCGATCTGCGCCTAGGGCTGGGCCATGTGGCCCGGGCGCTCGCCCTCCAGGAGTCCTGGCGCACCCTCGGGGGCCAGGCCTGCATCGCGGTCTCGGGAGATGACCGCGCCCAGCGCGTGGGGAGAGGCCGGCACCCCTTCCTGGAGCAGGACCTGCCCTGCGAGGCGGTCTACCTGGGCCCGGACCTCCACGGGCCCCTGCCCGAGGACCTGAAGGCCCGGGCCACCGTGGTGCTGGTGGACCAGTGGGACACCACCGCGGCCTTCCTCCAGGCCCTGCGCCCCCTCAAGGTGGCCATCATGGAGGACGACACCGACGCCCACGAGACCGCGGACCTGCTGTTCCAGCCCTTCCTGGAGGGCGCGCGCTGGCCCGACCACCCGGTGAAGGTGGTGGACGGCCGCAAGGTGCGCCCCTGCGAGACCACCTCCGGCGCCTGCCGCGTCCTGCGGGGCTCGGGCTTCATCGTGGTGGACAAGGCCGCCCTGGAGCTGCGCCCCAAGCGCATGCCCCTGCAGCCCCTGGCCGTGCACAAGCTGCTGGTCACCTTTGGCGGCAGCGACGGACCCAACCTCTCCCAGAAGGCCTTCGAGACCCTCTCCCGCCTGGCCGCGGAGGACCGCTGGCGGGGCGCCTGCACCATCCTCGCCCCCAACGGCATCCTGGGCAGCCCCTTCCCGGGCTGCACGGTGGTCCGCAGCCTGCCGGGCCTCACGCGGCGCATCCCCGAGTTCGACGCCCTCTGGTGCTCCGCCGGCGTGACCCTGGCCGAGGCCCTCTGTGTGGGCGTCCCCACGGCCGTGTGGGGCCAGAACGAGCGGCAGCACGGCATCCTGGCGGACCTGGCCCTGGCCAACGGCTGCTTCGACCTCGGGATGGGCCCCGAGGCCGACCTGGGCATCGTGCGGGAGGCCCTGGCCCAGTGGCTCGGCCCCGAGGGCCAGGACAACCGGCAGGAGCAGGTCCGCGACGGCATGCTCCTGGTGGACGGCATGGCCGCGGGCCGCATCGCGCGGGAGCTCCGGGGCCTGGTCGAGGTGCCCGCCTGAAATCCCGGCTTGACCCCCCGGCCCTCCAGCGATAAGCTTTCCCTTCTGTGGATTCGCCGCCCCTGGGGTGGTGTCTGCATAGCGCAATCCCGATTCCGGAGCAGGCCATGAGCACGTACTTCCCGAAAGCCAATGATCTCAAGCGCCAGTGGTTCCTGGTGGACGCCGCCGGCCTGACCGTGGGCCGTCTCAGCACCGCCGTCGCCGACGTCCTCTCCGGCAAGAACAAGCCGACCTGGACCCCCTTCCTCGACACCGGTGACCACGTGATCGTGATCAACGCCGAGAAGGCCGTGCTCACCGGCAAGAAGGGCGTGCAGAAGATGTACCGCCGCACCACCACCCAGCCCGGCTCCATGAAGGAGGTCCGCGCCGAGGTGCTGAAGACCACCTTCCCCGAGCGCATCATCGAGAGCGCCGTCAAGGGCATGCTGCCCAAGGGGCCCCTCGGCCGCGCGATGTATCGCAAGCTCAAGGTCTATGCCGGTCCCAACCACGACCAGGCCGCCCAGCAGCCCCAGATCCTGACCATCCAGAAGTAAGAGGCGAGGAACCCATGGCCATCACCCAGAACTACGGAACCGGTCGCCGCAAGAGCGCTGCCGCCCGCGCCTTCCTCCGTCCCGGCACCGGCAAGATCACGGTCAACGGCCGCAGCCTCGAGAACTACTTTCCGAACGCCGTGCTCCGCATGATGGTCCACCAGCCCCTGCTGCTGGCCGATCTCGACGGCAAGTTCGACATGCTCATCAGCGTCACCGGTGGCGGCCCCGCCGGCCAGGCCTCGGCCATCCGCATGGGCATCTCCCGCGCCCTGCTCAGCTACAACGACCAGCTCAAGTCCCTGCTGCGCGGCGCCGGTCTCCTGACCCGCGACCCCCGCATGAAGGAGCGCAAGAAGCCCGGTCGCAAGGGCGCCCGTCGCCGCTTCCAGTTCAGCAAGCGCTAGTCTGTTTCGAAGGAAGGGGGATCCTCGGATCCCCCTTCTGCTTTCCCGGTCCGCCCCGGAATCACCTGGCGCGGACGACTCGGGCGGAGGGGACCAACCCGACGCCTTTCATCCCACCCGCGGCGCCTTCGCCGCTTGAACAGGGAGGCCAGCATGGCTGCCATCCAGATGAAGGAACTCCTCGAGGCCGGTGCCCACTTCGGCCACCAGACCAAGCGCTGGAACCCCAAGATGAAGCAGTACATCTTTGGGGCGCGCAACAGCATCTATATCATCGACCTCCAGAAGACCCTGCGCCTCTGGAACACGGCCGCGAACTTCCTGACCAAGTCCGCCTCCGAGGGGAAGAACTTCCTCTTCGTGGCCACCAAGCCCCAGGCCCAGGACCTCATCGCCGAGCAGGCCGGCCGCTGCGGCGCCTTCTACGTCAACAACCGCTGGCTGGGCGGCATGCTCACCAACTTCTCCACCATCAAGAAGAGCCTGGAGAAGTTCCGCGAGGTCGAGGCCACCCTGGCGGACCCTGCCCGCACGGCCCTGCTCTCCAAGAAGGAGCTGCTGACCCTGAACCGCACCCGCCTGAAGCTGGAGGCCTCCTTCCTCGGCATCCGCGACATGCGCTCGCTGCCCGACGTCATCTTCGTCATCGATCCGCACCGCGAGGACATCGCCGTCACCGAGGCCAAGAAGCTGGGCATCAAGGTCGTCGGCATCGTCGACACCAACTGCGACCCCGACATGGTGGACTACATCATCCCCGCCAATGACGACGCGATCCGCTCCATCCTGCTCTTCTCCGAGCGCGTGGCCGACTCCATCCTCGAAGGGCGCCAGTCCTTCCGGGACAAGGGCGACAGCGACGACATGAAGAAGATGATGGCCGAGAAAATGGAAGTTGAAGGTTAGGAGACCAAGATGGCATTCACCGCCCAAGACGTGAAGGCTCTGCGCGAGAAGACCGGCCTCGGCATGATGGACTGCAAGAAGGCCCTGGAAGAGAACAACGGCGACATGGAGCAGGCCAACGAGTGGCTGCGCAAGAAGGGCCTGGCGGCTTCCGCCAAGAAGGCCGACCGCATCGCCGCCGAAGGCATCGTCGAAGCCTACATCCACCCCGGTGGCCGAGTGGGCGTGCTGGTCGAGGTCAACTCCGAGACCGACTTCGTGGCCCGCAACCCCGCCTTCCAGCGCATGGTCCGCGAGATCGCGATGCACATCGCGGCCGCCGACCCCGCGCCCCGCTTCGTCACCAAGGAAGAGGTCACCCAGGACTTCCTGGAGACCGAGAAGCGCATCGCCATGGAGCAGGCCCTGGCCACTGGCAAGCCCGCCAACATCGTCGAGCGCATCGTCGAAGGCAAGATGAACAGCATCTTCAAGGAGGTCTGCCTCCTCGAGCAGCCCTTCATCATGAACCCCGACCTCACGGTCCAGCAGTACCTGTCCTCGAAGACCGCGGAGATCGGCGAGAAGCTCAGCATCCGCCGCTTCACGAAGTACATCATGGGCGAGGGCCTGGAGAAGCGCAGCGAGAACTTCGCTGCGGAAGTCGCCGCCGCAAAGTAGCTTTTTACTCGCTACAAAAAGGGCGGCCGTTTCGGCCGCCCTTTTTGTAGTCTGGAACGGCACCCCATGGATGAAAACCAGGGAGAACCCATGCAGTTCAAGCGCATCCTCCTCAAGCTCTCCGGCGAAGCCTTGATGGGCGACCAGAAGTACGGCATCGATCCCGCCGTGGTCTCGATGATCGCCGACCAGGTGAAGACCATCCGGGAGATGGGCGTCGAGGTGAGCCTCGTCATCGGCGGCGGCAACATCTTCCGCGGCGTGGCGGGCGCCACCAAGGGCATGGACCGCACCACCGCCGACCACATGGGCATGCTGGCCACCATGATCAACGCCCTGGCCCTCCAGGACGCCCTGGAGCACAAGGGCGTCCACACCCGCACCCTGTCGGGGCTGGAGATGCCCAAGGTGACCGAGACCTACATCCGCCGCCGGGCCACCCGCCACCTGGAGAAGGGCCGCGTCGTGATCTTCGGCGCGGGCACGGGCAACCCCTACTTCAGCACGGACACCGCCGCCGCCCTGCGCGCCAACGAGGTCTGCGCCGAGGTGGTCATGAAGGCCACCAACGTGGACGGCATCTACACCGCCGACCCCAAGCTGGATCCCACCGCCACCCGCTATGAGCGGATCAGCTTCCAGGAGGTCCTGGAGAAGGGCCTGCGCGTCATGGACGCCGCAGCCATCGCGCTCTGCATGGAGAACAAGCTGCCCATCATCGTCTTCGACATGAAGAAGCCCGGCAACCTCGTGGCGGCGGTGCAGGGCGAGCACGTCGGCACCCGGGTCGGCTGAGCTACCGCCCAGCGGCCGGGTTCCGGCACACTGGAGCCATGGACCTGCTGAAGGGCCTGCCCGAGGCCACGGTCATCCGGGACCCCTGCGACCTGGAGGCCTACCTCCGGGACGAGTCCCATGTCCGCGGCGTCCTGCCCCTGGCCGCGGTGCGGCCCCACGGTCCCGCGGCCCTGCGGGAGCTGGTGCGGCGGGCCAAGGCCGAGGGCTTCGGCCTGGTGCCCTGGGGCGCGGGCACGGGCAAGGCCGGCGGCTGCGTGCCCACGGCGCGCAGCGTGGTCGTGGACTTCTCCGCCTGGCCGGGTGAGCTCCGCGTGTCCCCCCAGGACCTCTGCCTCACGGCGCCCGCCAGCGCCCTGCTGCGGGATGTGAAGGCCGCCGCCGCGACCCAGGGCCTGTTCTATCCGCCGGACCCCAACTCCTGGGAGAGCTGCGCCCTGGGCGGCACCCTGGCCACCAACGCCGGCGGCCCCAACGCCTGCAAGTACGGCATGACCCGGCACTGGGTGCTGGCCGTGGACGCCCTCCTGGAGGACGGCGAGCTCCACACCTTCGGCATCCCCAGCGTCAAGGCCAACGCCGGTCCGAGCCTGGCCCAGCTGCTGGTTGGCAGCGAGGGCATCTTCGGCTTCATCGTGGGCGCCACCCTGCGCCTGGCGCCGGCACCCCGGGAGTTCACCACCCTGCTGCTGCCCGCCCGGCGCTGGAGCGACCTGCTGGACCTGCCGGGGCGGCTCTTCGCGGCGGGCTACCTGCCCAGCGCCTTCGAGTTCTTCGATCCCGCCGTGCTGGCCGAGCTGCGCGCCCACGGTCCCGAGGAGGCCCGGCGCCTGCCCGGCGAGGCCCTGGCGATCCTGGAGTTCGACGAGCGCGGCTGCACCTCGGACGCCTTCCTGGAGGGCCTCCTGGACCTGCTGGGCCCCTTGGCCGACGGGCTGGAGGTGGCCGCCGACGAGCGGCAGCGCCAGGCCATCTGGGGCGTGCGCCGCCTCACCAGCGCCTTCCTGAAGGAGCGCCACCCCCGCAAGGTGAGCGAGGACATCGTGGTGCCCCGCAGCCGCCTGGCGGCCTTCTTTGCGGGGCTGGAGCGCATGGGCCTGCCCGCCGTGACCTACGGCCACCTGGGCGACGGCAACCTGCACGTGAACCTGCTGGCCGCGGGCGAGACGGATCCCGCCCTGGTCGAGGCCCAGGTCCTGGACCTCTTCCGGCTGGCGGTAAGCCTGGGTGGCACCCTCAGCGGCGAGCACGGCATCGGCCTCGCCAAGCGCGACGCCTTCCTGGCCCTGGCCGATCCCGCCCAGGTTCAGACCCTGCGGGCCCTGAAGGCGGCCTTGGACCCCTGCGGCATCTTCAATCCCGGCAAGGTGCTCTGAATCACTGCGCGTCCATGGCCAGGCAGGTCTTCCAGCGGATGAAGCGGTCGGCGTCCACCAGCAGGTGCGGATGCAGACCCCAGCGACCGTCGGCGAAGATGCCCGCGGTGGCGCCGCCGCCGTGCCGGGCGTCCGCCAGGTGGAGGGCCTGGGACAGGGGGAAGCCCTCGGCCCGGATGGGAGGGGCGTGGTGCTCCCGGATGGGCCGGCAGAAGGCCGGAGGCAGGCCCCAGAGGCTGAGCAGGTGGGCCCCCACCTGGGTGTGGTCCACACCGTAGGTCTCGTGCTCCAGCACCGCCAGGGGGATGCGGCTCGCCATGGCCCGCTCGAGCACGGCGCGGTAGCGGCCGTGGGGGTCCGCGGCCAGCACCACCAGGCCGATGTCGTGCAGCAGCCCCACCGAGAAGGCCTCGTCCGCCAGCTGGGTCTGGCCCTCCAGCACCGCCAGCTTGCGGGTGCCGGTGGCCACCTGGAAGGAGTGGAACCAGAGTTTTTCAAGATCCAGGCCCTGGGGCCGGGGCGAGTCGAAGCTGCCCAGGAGGCCCCGGAAGAGGACCAGCGACTTGAGCGAGTCCATGCCCAGCATGGCCACGGCCTGGCCGATCTCCGCCACGGGTCGGTCGGCGGCGCAGTGGACCGAGTTGGCCAGCTTCAGGACCTGGCTGGCGACGCCCAGGTCCTTCCGGATGAGGCGGGCCACCTCGCCCATGCCCGCGCCTTCGCGCTTGAGCAGCGCCATCAGCTCCGCGTACAGGCTCGGCAGGCTGGGGATCCGCCCCATGCCGCCCACGAAGGCCCGGACCGCGCGGACGTTGGTCTCGTCATCCTCGATGTCGAGACTCTCGAGGGCGCCGATGAGGAAGGCCGCCTCCAGGGGCTTGAGGAAGAGCCGGTGCAGGTCCCCCTCCTGCTTCTCCAGACCCTCGGCCTGGGCGTCCTCGGCGAGGCCGATGCGCACGGCCCCGGGCTGTTCCTCCCGGACCCGGTGCAAGAGCTCCGCGCCGTCCATGTCCGGCAGCCGCAGGTCGGTCACCACAATGTCCACCTGATCGCGGAGCAGGGCTTCCAGGGCCTCGCTGCCGCTGGCGCAGAGGATCACTTCCCAGGCCCGGTGGGACTGCCAGAAGGCCCGCCGGACACTCTGCCGCAGGAGCTCGTCTCCATCCACCAGCAGGATGCGCATCGCTGGACCCTCCTCCGTTACCGGGCTGAACCACCTCATCGGCCACCGCAGCGGATCGGGCGAGTTCCGCCGCGGCCAGCCCCGTTTCCAGGCAGAATCAAGTCCGAGCCCCTGGAGCCGCCATGCCCGCCACCCGCCCCCTCATCCTCGGCCACCGCGGCCTCTCCTCGAAGCACCTGGAGAATTCCATGGAGGCCTTCCGGGCCGCCCTGGCCGTGGGGATGGACGGCTTCGAGCTGGACGTGCAGCCCACCCGGGACGGGGTCTGCGCGGTGCTCCATGACGAGGACCTCCACCGCACGGCCAACGGCGCGGGGATCCTGCGCCAGATGAAGGCCGCGGAGCTGCCCCCCCTCAAGAACGGCGAGCCCCTGCCCCGGCTGGGGGACGTCCTGGACCTGCCAGCCCGGCTCATCAACGTGGAGCTGAAGGGCGAGCCCGGCTGGCAGCAGGCCCTGGCCACCGTGGAGGCCGCCGAGGCCCTGGACCGGGTGCTCTTCAGCAGCTTCGAGCCCAGCGAGGTGCTGCAGCTCTGGGCCGCCTGCGAGACCGCCCGCTGCGGCTTCCTCTGGGAGACCGGCGAGGCCCTGGAGCTGAGCGCCGAGGAGCTGGCGGACCTGCCCGCGGCCCTCTGGCTGCACCCGCCCCTCAAGGCCGTCCAGGCCCGGCCGGAGCTGTGGGCCCCCTACGCCGACCGCCTCGCCCTCTGGGGCATGAAGACCCCGGCCGAGGCCGCGGGCCTGCCCTTCGTGCCTGCGGTGCTCATCGTCGACGGGCTCTGACCTCAGGCCCCGGGTTCCCAGGCCAGCAGCCTGGCCTTGAGGGCGGCCATGTCCGCGGCCTGGGGCTCGGCCACGAGGGGACGGTCCTGGACGGCCAGGAGGGCCTCGGGCAGCGGCACCTGGATGCCCAGGTCGCGCTCGAGGACTTCCCCGAACTTGGCCGGGTGGGCGGTGGCCAGGAAGAGGCCCTGCTCGCCAGACTTCAGGCAGCCCTGGAGGACGCCGCAGGCCACGGCGCCGTGGGGGTCCGCCTGGTAGCCCAGGGCGTAGAGCTCCGCCAGGGTCGCGCAGGTCTCCGCGTCCGTGCGGCTGCCCCAGCGGAGGGCGCCGGCCATGGCGTCGTGGTCGCCGCCGAAGAGGGCGTGGATGCGCTCCCAGTTGCTGGGGGCGCCCACATCCATGGCGTTGGACACCGTGGCCACCGAGGGGCGCGGCGTGTAGGTGCCGGTCTCGAGGTACTCGGGCACCACGCGGTTGGCGTTGGTGGCCACCACGAACTGCGCGATGGGCGCGCCGCAGGCCTGGGCCAGCAGCCCCGCGTAGAGGTCGCCGAAGTTGCCACTGGGCACCGAGACCACCAGGGGCGCGGGGTTCCTGATCTGGGCCGCGGCATCGAAGTAGTAGAGCGTCTGGGCCAGGAGCCGGGCGATGTTGATGCTGTTGGCCGAGGTGAGGCCCAGCTGCTCGACCAGGACCTTGTCCTCGAAGGCGGCCTTCACCAGGCGCTGGCAGTCGTCGAAGGCGCCCTCGACGGCCAGGGCCAGCACGTTGCCGCCACAGGTCGCGAACTGGCGCTCCTGCAGGGGCGAGACCCGGCCCTTCGGATAGAGCACCACCACCTGCACGCCGGGCAGCCCCCAGAAGGCCTGGGCCACGGCGGCGCCGGTATCGCCGGAGGTGGCCGTGAGCACCGTGCAGCGGGCGCCGGTGCTCGCGTAGGCCATGACCTGGGCCAGGAAGCGCGCGCCGAAGTCCTTGAAGGCCAGGGTCGGCCCGTGCCACAGCTCCAGGGCCGCGAGACGATCGGTCACCGGCACCACGGGCGCGGGGAAGGTGAAGGTCCGCCGCACCAGGGCGTCCAGCTCGGCCCGCGGGATCTCGCTGCCGATGAAGCGGTGCAGGATCTCCGCGGAGCGGGCCTGGAAGTCCGTGGCCAGGAGCTCGGCCATGTCGGCGAAGTGCGGGATCTCCGTGGGGACGTAGAGCCCGCCATCCGGCGCCAGACCCGCCTGGACCGCGCCCAGGAAGCTGTTCTCGAGAGAGGGATTGCGCGTGCTGACGAGCTTCATGAAAGTACCTCGGTGAGGTTGTGTCCAGAATCGGCCGCCAGGATGCGGGCGCCGTTGGGATCGAGGGCGCAGAGCCAGCCCTGGCTGGCGAGGCCGGCGGCGCTGAAGGCGTCGCGGATCCCGCGGAGGATCTGGCTGGCCTGGGCCTCGTGCTCCGCCACGGCGAAGATGGAGGGGCCCGAACCGGACAGGCTGCAGCCCAGGGCCCCGGCGGCCAGGGCGGCGGCCTGGGCGGCGCGGAAGCCCGGCACCAGCGGCGCGCGGTGGGCCTCCACCAGCGGATCGCGCAGGCAGCGGGCCAGCAGGGAGCGGTCGCCGGTGTGGAGGCCGTGGACCAGCCCCGCCAGGTTGCCCGCGAAGTCGATGGTCTCGCGCCACTCGGGCCGCTGGGGCAGCGCCTTGCGGCTGTCGGCGGTGGAGAGCTGCACGTCCGGGTGGGCGAGCACCAGCAGCAGGTCCGCGGGCCAGGGGAGGCGGCGGGTGGCGGGCTTCCCGCCCCGGCCCGGCACCACCACCTGCAGGCCGCCCAGCAGGGACGGCACTACGTTGTCGAGGTGGATGCCGCCGCTGGTGAGACCCTCGGTGCGGCCGGTCAGGTCCACCAGCTCGGAGAGCTCCAGCGGGTCCCCGTAGAGGGCCTGGAGCGCGGCGATGGCGGCCACGATGGAGCTGGCACTGGAGCCCAGGCCGCTGGCCACGGGGAGGCGCTTCTCCAGGGTGATGGCCAGCGGTCCCACCTCGCCGCCGCGGGCGACCAGGGCCTCGCGGAAGAGGTCCCGGGCCCGCTCGGCGAGGTTCGGCCGGGTGTCCCCGGCGAGGGCCGCGGCGTAGGCGCCCACCATGCGGAAGCTGTCCTGGGCGGCGGGGGCCACGTGGACCAGGTCCCCCAGGAGGCTGCCGTCCAGGGGCGCGAGGGCCGCGCCGAGCAGGTCGAAGCCCGCGGCGAGGTTGCCGATGCTCGCGGGGGCGTAGGCCACCACGCCCGCGGGCGGAAGGTCGGCGTAGCGGAGCATCAGTGCCTCCTGGCGGGGCGGGCGCCGGGGGGCACCAGCCGCAGCACATCGGCCAGCACGCCCGCGGCGGTGACCTCGGCCCCGGCCCCGTAGCCGCGGATCACCATGGGATGGGGCTGGTAGCGCTCCGTGAGCAGGGCCAGGGCGTTCTCGCCGCCCTTGATGGCCGTGAAGGGATGGTCCGCGTCCACGGCCAGGAGGCCCACGCGACAGCCGGTGTCCGAGAGGCTGCCCACGTAGCGCAGGGTCTTGCCCTCGGCCTGGAGGGCCGCCAGGCGCAGCCGGAAGGCCTCGTCCAGGCCGGGCAGGCGGTCCATGAAGGAGGGGATGTCCCCGGTGGCGTCGAAGTCCGCGGGCAGCAGGCCCTCCACCACCACGTCCGCCAGCTCCAGCTCCATGCCGCACTCCCGGGCCAGGATGATGAGCTTGCGGGCCACGTCCATGCCGCTCAGGTCATCCCGGGGATCGGGCTCGGTGAAGCCGCTGTCCTTGGCCTTGCGCACGGCCTCGGACAGCGCCACGCCGTCGCCCAGCAGGCCCAGGATGTAGGACATCGAGCCCGAGAGGATGCCCTCACCCCGCACCACGCGGTCGCCGGTGAGGACCAGGTTCTTCACGGTGTCGATGATGGGCAGGCCCGCGCCGACGTTGGCCTCGTAGAGGAAGCGCAGCCCCCGCCGCGTGGACCGCTTGCGCAGCTCGCGGTAGAAGTCCTGGGTGCCGCTGTTGGCCTTCTTGTTGGCGGTGACCACGTGGAAGCCCGCGTCGAAGAGCTCGGGATAGCGCGCGGCGAGGTCCCCGCTGGTGGTGCAGTCCACCAGCACCGGCAGGGCGGGGGGGCCGCTGCGCACGGTGTGCAGCAGCTGGTCCAGGTCCATGGGACCGGCCTTGGGCAGCTGCTCCCGCCAGCGGGCGAGGTCGAGGCCCTTGGGGTCCGTGAGCATGAAGCGGCTGGTGGCGATGGTCACCACGCGGAGGTCGAGGCCCTGGGCCGCCAGCTGGTCGTGCTGCCGCTGGATCTGGCCCAGCAGGCTGCCCCCCACGTTGCCCGCGCCGAGCAGGTGCAGGTCCACCACCACCTTGGCCTGGAAGAAGCGGCGGTGGATGTGGACCATGGCCCGGGCCCCGTCGCGCTCGTCCACCACGGCGGAGATGATGCGCTCGCTGGCGCCCTGGGCGATGGCCACCACGTTGCAGCCCACTTCCGCCAGAGCGTCGAAGAAGGTGCCGGCGACCCCGGCCCGGGTGCGCATGCCGTCGCCGACGATGCTCAGCACGGCGAGGCCCCGGCGCAGGTCCACGGGATCCAGGAAGCCCGCGGCCAGCTCGCCGGGGAAGGCCTCCTGGATGGCCGCCACGGCACCCGGGCCCTCGGCCCGCCGCACGGCGAAGCAGATGGAGAGCTCGGAGGAGCTCTGGGTGATCAGCACCGCGGAGATGCCCTTCCGGGCCAGGGCGCTGAAGACGCGGCCCGCAATGCCGGGGGTGCCGGGCATGCCGGGCCCCGTGAGGTTCACCACGGAGAGGTCCCCCAGGAAGGACAGCCCGCGCACCCCGCTGGGCGGCGGCGGCACCTCCTCGCGGATGATCGTGCCCGGGTGGGCGGGGTCGAAGCTGCTGCACACCCGCACCGGGATGCCCCGCTCCCGCACCGGCGGGATGGTCTTGGGATGCAGGACCTTGGCACCGAAGAAGGAGAGCTCCATGGCCTCCTCGAAGCTGGCCTCGGGCAGGGGGAAGGCCTCGGGCACCATGCCCGGGTCAGCGCTGTAGAGCCCGGCCACATCGGTCCAGATCTCCAGCAGGTCCGCGTGGAAGGCGGCGGCGGCGAGGGCCGCGCTGTGGTCCGAGCCGCCCCGCCCCAGGGAGAGGATCCGGCCCTGGCCGTCGCCACCGAAGAAGCCGGGCAGGACCCAGAGGCGATCCGGGCCGTCCTTCAGCGGCGCGAAGGCCGCGTCGATGGCCGCCATGACGGGCCGGGCCTGGAGGGGGTCGCCCTCCACCCGGACGTAGGCGACGGGATCCAGGTAGCTGGGCGCCAGGCCCCGGGCCCGCAGCAGGCCCATGAGGATGGCGCAGGAGGCCCGCTCGCCGAGACTCGACACCTGGGCCAGCACCGAGGGCGGCCCCTCCTCCAGGAGCGCCATGCCGTGCAGCAGGCGGCGGCCCAGGGACTCCAGCCCCGCCAGCTCCGCCCGGACCCCGTCCGCCTCGGAGCCCAGGTCGGCGGCCAGGGCGGCCACCACCTCGGCGTGGCGGTCCCGGTAGGTCTCCAGCAGGCGGTCCGCCTCGTCCCGGTCCGGCACCCGGCCGCCGTGGAGCAGGAGGTTGGTGATCCCGGACATGGCCGAAGCCACGACACAGACGCGATGGGTGGACCGGGCGGCGGCGACGAGGTCGACCGCGGCGCGGAGGCGGACCGCCCCGCCGAGGCTGGTTCCACCGAACTTCATGACACGGATGGCGCTGGACTGCATGAGGGGCTCCGGGAGGGGGATATGAAAAAGCCCCGCGGGTGAACCGCGGGGCCGAGTCTGAGAAGAGGAATCAGGTCAGGCGCCCCGCGGGATGGCGAGCGTAATATTGATGGTGGTAGTCGTGGACAGACCCCGGCCGCCAGCGGTGATCCGCGGCGCGCAGGAGGAGGACCCCACCGACATCAGCATGTCCAATATTTTCAAGGATCCCCTGAAAAAGTCAACCCGCTTCCCGCGCCCCCTGCCCTGTCCCCGGAGCCCCCCATGACCGCCACCCGCCGCCAGTTCCTCCATTGGTCCGCCGCCGCCACCCTGGCCGGCACCGGCCTGGACCTGGCCGCCACCCCGGCCAAGGCCAGCCCCAAGGCGGGCCGCCTGAAGCTCCTGATCCTCGGCGGGACGGGCTTCCTGGGTCCCGCCACCATCGAGGCCGCCCAGGCCCGCGGCCATCAGGTGACCATGTTCAACCGTGGGAAGACCCGGCCCGAGCTCTTCCCGGGCGTGGAGAAGCGACACGGTGACCGCGACCCCAAGAAGGGCGAGGGCCTCAAGGCCCTGGAGCAGGGCAGCTGGGACGCGGTCATCGACAACAGCGCCTACTACCCGCGCCTGGTGGCGGCCTCGGCAGGCCTGCTGGCGCCGCGGACCCGCCAGTACCTGATCCTCTCCAGTATCAGCGCCTACCGGGAGCCCAACCCCGAGGGCGGGACCGAGGACGCGCCCCTGGCCACCATGACCGATCCCACCCTGGAGGACATGGGCAAGAGCTACGAGAACTACGGCGCCCTCAAGGCCCTCTGCGAGCAGGCCGCCCAGAAGGCCATGCCGGGCCGCACCACCGTGATCCGGCCCGGCTACATCGTGGGCCCCGATGATCCATCCGGCCGCTTCACCTACTGGCCCGCGCGCTTCGACCGGGGCGGGGAGGTCGCGGTACCCGGCGCCCCCGGCGATCCCCTGCAGCTCATCGACGTGCGCGACCTCGCCACCTGGCTGATCCTGCTGGTGGAACAGCGCACCCTGGGCGTCTTCAACGCCTGCGGCCCCGCGAAGCGCCTGGCCTGGGGCACCGTCGTGGAGGCCTGTCAGAAGGCCGGGAAACCCGGTAGCAGGCCCGTCTGGATCCCCGCGGACTTCGTGGCCAAGCAGAAGGACCTGGAGTTCCCCATCTGGGCCCCCTACTCGGGCGAGACCAAGGGCTCCCACACCTGGCGCAACGAACGGGCCATCAAGGCGGGCCTGCGCTTCCGCCCCGCCGACCAGACCGTGAAGGACACCCTCGTCTGGTACAAGACCCAGGAGCAGCTCGAGCAGGGTCGCAACAAGCTCGCCGGCCCCAGCCCCGAGCAGGAGGCCGCACTCATCGCCGCGTGGCGGAAGGTCTAGGCTCTGCTCAGTTCTGGATGTAGTGCACCAGCTGCTCGATGGTGAACTTCTGGTCGGAGATGGTCTCCTTGACCAGGTCGCCGATGGAGAGGATGCCGAGCACTTCGTTCTGGTCGCCGATCACGGGCAGGTGGCGCACGTGCCGCTCGGTCATGAGGGCCATGCACTCCTGGACAGTCTCGGACAGGGTCACGCAGCTGAGCTTCTCGCTCATGATCTCGCGCACCAGCGTGTCCTTGGAGGCCTTGCCCTTGAGGATGATCTTGCGGGCGTAGTCGCGCTCCGAGAACAGGCCCACGAGCCGTCCCTGGTCCAGCACCAGCAGGGCGCCGATGTCGAACTGGGCCAGCAGGGTCAGCGCCGTGAACACCGTGTCATCGGGCCCCACGGCCACGGTGGCCTGCTTCTCTTCGATGAGCTGCTTCAGGGGTCGCATGGTTGCCTCCTCTGCGGGTCGGTCGGGCTGGGGCGGATTGAATCCGTGGCATGACTATAAGGCCAAGCGCCGGAAATGGGTGCAGCGAAAGCAGCGCCGGCCGGACCCCGGCCCCGGGACCCCTGACAGTCTGTCAACCGGGCGCCCGGTCCGTACGTTTTCGGCCCGGGCGGCGTTAGGCTGGGGCGCTGGATGCAGCCAGGGAGAGTGCCATGACCATCAGCCTGAAGGGCCGCAGCTTTCTCACCCTCATGGACTTCACCCCGGCCGAGGTGCGCCACCTGCTGGACCTGGCCCGGGAGCTGAAGGCCAAGAAGCGGGCCGGCGTCCACGACCCCCAGCTCCAGGGCAAGAACATCGTGCTGCTCTTCGAGAAGGCCAGCACCCGCACCCGCTGCGCCTTCGAGGTGGCGGCCCTGGACGAGGGCGCCCACGTCACCTACCTGGATCCCGCGGGCTCCCAGGTCGGCAAGAAGGAGTCCATCGAGGACAGCGCCAAGGTGCTGGGGCGCTTCTACGACGGCATCGAGTACCGGGGCTACAGCCAGGTGGTGGTGGAGTCCCTGGCCCGGCACAGCGGCGTGCCCGTCTGGAACGGCCTCACGGACACGGACCACCCGACCCAGATCCTGGCGGACTTCCTGACCCTGGAGGAGCACATCGCCAAGCCCCTCTCCGCCATGAAGCTGGTCTTCTGCGGGGACATCCGCAACAACATGAGCTACGCCCTGATGTATGGCGCCGCCAAGACCGGGATGCACCTGGTGGTCCTGGGCCCCAGGGCCCTGGCGCCGGATCCCGCGGTGCTGGCCGCGGCCCGGAAGGCGGGGGAGGAGACCGGCGCCGTCATCGAGGTCTCAGACGACCCGGACACCGCCGTGCGCGGCGCCGACGCCATCTACACGGATGTCTGGGCCAGCATGGGCGAGGAGGCCCTGATCCCCGAGCGGGTGCGGCTGCTCCACCCCTTCAAGGTGACCCTCGAGCTGCTCCGGAAGACCGGCAACCCCGACGTGAAGTTTCTCCACTGCCTGCCCGCTTTCCATGACTTCGAGACCAAGCTGGCCAAGGAGCAGCAGGCCCTGGGCCACGACATCCGGGAGGTCACGGACGAGGTCTTCCGCAGCGCCCACAGTGTCGTCTTCGACGAGGCCGAGAACCGCCTGCACACCATCAAGGCGGTGATGGTGGCGACATTGGGGTAGGGAGAATTGGCCCCGTCCGGGGCCAATTCTTTGCGTGAACTGCTATGGTAGGGACCACCCATCCCAAGGAGTTTCCATGCGCCTGCTTCGCTTGCTTGCTCTCCCTGTGCTCGCCACCCTCTCCCTGGCGGCGGAGGAGTCCGCGCTGTCCGGCACTTGGCTCCAGGCCCGGGCCGATGACGTGGCGGCGGCGGTGAATGCCACCGTGGCGGACATGAACTTCATCAAGCGGCCCATCGCCCGCGCCAAACTGGTGCGCCTGAACCCGGTCTATAAGAAGGTGCTGATCCTCGTGTCGGACCGGGAAGTGCTCGTGAAGTTCGACGAGCGCGACGTGATCCCCATGCCCCCCGGCGGCCGCCCCGGCCCCTGGACCCGCGAGGACGGCGACAAGTTCATGGTGGCGGCCCAGCTGTCGAAGGACCAGATGGTCCAGACCTTCAAGAACGACGAGGGCGAGCGCACCAACATCTTCAAGCTGAGCCCCGACGGCAAGACCCTCACCATGTCCGCCACCGTGAAGAGCCCCCAGCTGCCCAGGCCCCTGACCTACTCCATCAGCTTCAGCCGCTAGGAGCGTGTTTTAGCCTTCGCACGGGGCCTCCCGGTGGGGGAAGATCAGTCTGTGCCGGCGGATTCGGTGCGTGTGAGGGCACCCGGTGAGCGCGAGCGAAGGACATGATGGAGGACTGGGCCGGCGCCGCTGGCTGCTGCTTGCCCTGACCAGTGTGGGGGCCTTCATGACGCCCCTGGACGCCTCCATCGTGGCCGTGGCCCTGCCCCGCATGGGCCCCCTGCTGAGCCTCAGCTTCGCGGCCTCGCTCTGGGTCCAGGCCGCGTATCTGCTGACCATCGCCGTGCTGCTGATCCCCCTGGGGCGGGTCGCCGACCAGCACGACCGGGTGCGGCTCTACCTGCTGGGTACCGCCATCTTCACCGCCGCGTCCCTGGCCGCGGGGCTGAGCTGGAACGGCCCCTCCCTCATCCTCAGCCGCATCGTCCAGGGCGTCGGCGGCGCCCTGCTCTACGCCACGTCATCAGCCATCGTCACGTCGGTGTTCCCGGGCCACGAGCGGGGCCGGGCCCTGGGGATCAATGTCATGGCCGTCTACCTGGGCCTCAGCGTGGGCCCGCCCCTGGGCGGCTTCCTGGTGGACCACCTCGGCTGGCCCTGGATCTTCTTCGTCAACCTGCCCGTGGGCCTGCTGGTGCTGGTCTGGGGCGCGCGCATCCTGCCCCACGCCCGGGCGGCGGGACTCGCGGCCCGCGGCGCCGCCGCCAAGGGACGCCTGGATCTCCCGGGCGCGGCCCTGCTGGCGCTGCTCCTGGTGGGGCTGCTGGTGCCCCTCACCTTCGCGTCCGAGTGGGGCTGGCACTCGCCCCGGGTCTGGGGCCTGCTGGCCCTGTCGGCTCTGGCCCTGGCGGCGTTCCAGCTCCATGAGCGGCGGGCCGCGGTACCCCTGGTGGACCTGGACCTGCTGCACAAGAACCGGCTCTTCGCCGCAGCCAACCTGGCGGCACTGCTGAACTACATGGCCCTCTACGCCATCGCCATCCTCACCGCCGTGCAGCTGCAGCTGGTGCAGGGTCGCAGCGCCAAGGTCACGGGCTGGATCATGCTGGGCCAGCCCCTCATGCAGGCCTGCCTGAGTCCCGTGGCCGGACGCCTCAGCGACCGCATGGGCTCCCGGGTGCTGAGCACCACCGGCATGCTGCTCACGGCCCTGGGCATGGCGCTGCTGGCCCTCTCGGGCCGGAGCGCGTCGCTGCTGCCCATCCTGGCCGCCCTGGCGGTGGTGGGCGTGGGCATGGCGGCCTTCAGCGCGCCGAACACCAGCGCCATCATGGGCAGCGTGGCCCGGTCCCAGCTGAGCGTGGCCAGCGCCTTCCTGGGCACCATGCGCGTGACGGGCCAGGCCCTCAGCGTGGCCATCCTCGGCGGCATCGCCGCCAGCCACCTGGGACCTGGCGGCTGGAAGGCGCTGCTGCGGGTCGGGGGCTCGCCCGAGGCGGCCCTGGCCTTCGCCCAGGGCTACCGCACGGCCATGCTCGTGGGCGCGGGGCTGGCCCTGCTGGGCGCCTGGGCCTCCCTGGCCCGGGGCAGCCAGACCGCAGCGACGCGGTAGCGGGACTGCGCGCGTCTATCTTGTCAGCGTGATGGCGTCCAGCTCACGGCCCTGGGCGTCGAGCTGGCGCAGCCTCAGCTGTTTCGCCTCGACGTCCAGCACCGTGAAGGAGTGCTGGTCGGAGATGAAGGCGCGGGTCCAGGGCTGCCAGCTGGTCTTGTCACCGGTCTGCCAGGGGTCGTAGAGATCGGCCCCGCCGGCCCCGGTGACGATGTGGATGATGCCCCTGGGCCGGGTGCGGGTCTTCCCATCAAAGGCCTCGTCCACCGCGAAGGTTCCCTCCACGGCCTTGCCGCGGGGCCCGATCTTCGTGGGGACGAAGGTCAGTGGCGCCGTGCGCTGGTAGTTGTGGACGTGGCCCGCGAGGACCAGGGCCACGCCGTACCTCTCGAGCAGCGGGCTGAGGGGGCGCATCCACTGGTCGTTGAAGTGGCTGCGCGAGCTCTGGAAGAGCGGGTGGTGCAGGGCCACGATGCGCCAGGCGGCACCCTTGGCGGCCTTCAGGTCCGCCTCCAGCCAGGCCTTGAGCACGGGGCTGTCCCAGTCAGCGTAGGGGTTCGAGTCCAGCACGGTCCAGTGCGCCGGGCCCCAGTCGAAGCTGAAGCTGGCCATGCGGGGGAAGGCCGGACCCGCGGCGGCCACCATCGCATCGTGGACCCCGGCCTTCACCGGCGCGGCGCCGGGCTCGCCAGCCTTCAGCGCGGGCCCGTTCAGGGGCAGGGACCAGTAGGCGTAGAAGGCGGAGGCATCCTCGAACCCCGCGAAGGGCGCGTCATGGTTGCCGGGCACGCCCAGGAAGGGGACCTTGGCCATCAGCGAGCCTTCGCCGTTGTAGACCGGGAAGAAGTGGTCCCGATACTCCGAGGCCCGGCCGCGGCCGTAGACCAGGTCCCCGGCGATGAAGACCGCGTCGGGATGCTGCAGGGCCACGGCCTTGGCGATGGCCGCCTGGCCGGCGGAGCCGTCTGCGGCGTCACCGAAGACGACCATGCGGTGGGCCCCCGGCTTGCGGGTCTGGGCCTCGGCTTCGAAGACCACGGCACCACCCCGCTTCACGCGGTAGGGCACCTTGGCCCCGGCCGGCAGGTCCCGCAGGGTGGCGCGGCAGATGCGGTGGGGCGGCAGCGGCGGCGCGGCCAGGCGGCGCTCGGTCACGGGCGCCTGGAGCACCCAGCGGTCCCCGAGCCGCACCTCCACGGTCCAGGCCTCGTCCTTGTCCGCGGCGTGCCAGAGCAGGTCCAGGTGCTCCCGCGCGGCGGGCACCGGCGCATCGCCGAGCTGCAGGTAGGGCTTCACGAGGAAGGCCTCCTGGGCACTGAGCCCGAGGGCCAGGCAGGCGGTGAGGAGAGCGGTTCGCAGGCGCATGCCGCCAGTATCCCAGCTTGCGCCGCGGGTCAGCAGAGGCGATGCAGGAAAGAAATCAGCCACCGATGAACATGTTGTTTTTTTCGGTGTTCATCGTTTTCAATCGGTGTTCATCGGTGGCTTTCTTTAGCGCAAGCCCACCACGAGAGCGACGCCGAGGGTCAGGAGGCCCACCGCGGCCCACTTGCGCCCGTCGAGCAGCTCGCCGAAGACGAAGCGCCCCAGGACCACGGCGCTGGTCATGCCGAGGCCGCGCTTGACCACCTCGATGAAGCCGATGGGGGCCCAGCGGAAGGCCTCGATCTGCACCGCCAGGGCGGCCGCGCCGATCACCACCGCCGTTCCGGCCAGCAGGGGCTGGGCCAGCAGCGGACGCGCCGCGGTCACAAAGGCCTGAACCTGCCCGCGGAAGACCGCCCGCAGCAGCAGCAGGCCCGCCACCGCGGCGGTCACCGCCGGGGCGTACCAGGACCCCGCGCCCCGGGACACCGCAAGCTGATCCAGCACGCTGGTGCAGCTCCAGAGCAGGGCCACCAGGGCCATGCGGCGCACCCCGGGCTCCCGCACCGAGGTCGCCAGCCCGCGCCAGGCCCCGCCCCCCATGCCCAGCACCACCGCGCCGAGCACCACCAGGGCGGCCCCGGCGTACTGGGCGGCGCCCGGCGCCTGGCCCCGGAAGATCCAGGCCAGGGTGGTGGAGAGCACCGGCGTGAAGCTCAGGAGCGGGATCGTGAGGCTCATGGGCGACAGGCGCAGGGCATCCAGGAAGAGGACCAGCGCCAGGGCGTTCAGCAGGGCGGAGCCCGCCAGCGGCGACAGGGCGGCCAGGGGGAGGCCCAGGGGCTCCCTCGAGGCTGCCCACAGGGCCAGCAGGGGCGCCTGCGCCAGGGGCAGCAGCAGGCCCAGGTGGACCGGCGACACGTCCCGGGCCAGCCGCTTGCGAAGGGCATCGAAGACAGCCCAGCTCAAGGCCGCGGCGAGGGTGAAGGCCAGGCCGATCGCAGTTATGGGCATGGCGGCATCAGGCTAGTGCGCGCCCACGCTGGACAGGAGCTTCGACCCCTGGGCGTAGCAGGTCTTGTGGATGATGTGATGCTCGAACTCGTGCCGGAACTTCTGCAGGGCCGAGTCCATGGGGCCGCAGGCGGCGTCGCCCAGGGGGCACAGCGTGCGCATGCCGATGCGCGGGGTGAGGCTGGCCAGCAGATCCAGATCCTCCATGCGGCCCTGGCCGTGCTCGATGCGGTTCAGGATCAGCTGCATCCAGTTGCAGCCTTCGCGGCAGGGGGTGCACTGGCCGCAGCTCTCATGGGCGTAGAAGCGGATCAGACGGAGCGTGGCCTGGACGATGCAGACGGACTCGTCCATGACGATGAGGCCCCCGGAGCCGCCCATGGAGCCCCGGGCCTTCAGGTTGTCGAAGTCCATGGGGACGTCGAAGTCCTTCTCATCCAGCATCGGGCAGCTGGCGCCGCCGGGGATGATGGCCTTGATCTTCCGGCCGGTGCTGGAGCCGCCCGCCAGCTCTTCCACCAGGAAGTTCATGGGGGTGCCCATGGGCAGCTCGTAGATGCCGGGGCGCTTCACGTGGCCGCTGACCCCGAAGATGCGGGTGCCCGAGTTCTTGGGTGAGCCGATCTTGGCGTATTCCCCGCCGCCCATGCGCAGGATCGGCGGCACGGCAGCCAGGGTCTCCACGTTGTTCACGGTGGTGGGCTGGCCGAAGGCGCCCTTGGCCGCCGGGAAGGGCGGCTTCACCCGGGGCTCGCCGCGCCGGCCTTCCAGGGAGTTCAGCAGGGCCGTCTCCTCGCCGCAGATGTAGGCGCCGGCGCCGCGGTAGACCAGGATGTCGTAGTCCCAGCCAGTGCCGAGGATGTTCTTGCCGAGGTAGCCGGCATCGCGGGCCTGCTGGATGGCGGCCTCGAGCTTCTCGATGAGCCAGAGGAACTCGCCGCGGATGTAGACGTAGCCCATGGCGCACTGCATGGCCCAGCCGCCGATGATCATGCCCTCGATGAGCTGGTGGGGGTTGTATTCCAGGATGACGCGATCCTTGAAGGTGCCGGGCTCGCCCTCGTCGCCGTTGCACACCAGGTAGCGGGTGAGCTTCCGCTCCGGGGTGTCTTTGGGCATGAAGGACCACTTCAGGCCTGCCGGGAAGCCCGCGCCACCGCGGCCCCGGAGACCGGAGGCCTTGACCTCCTCGGTCACGGCGACAGGCTCCATCTGGAGCGCCTTGCGCATGGCCACGTAGCCTTCGTGCTGCTGCTCGTAGACCGGCAGGTGCCAGTTGTTCAGGTCGCCCGCGCCGCGGAGCAGCAGGTTCGGGAACTTCTCCGACCCGAAGCCGGGGAAGGTGTAGGTGTGGTGATCGGGCTTGGTTCGGATGGCGACCATGCGACTACCTCGAGAGGCTGCGAATACGGCTTTGCCGAGTGGAGGGGCGGGCGGCTCTCCCGGCTGGCATCAGTAGCCCCAGGGGCGGTACTCGCCGCGCTTGCAGGCTTCCATGACCTCGACGAGCTTGTCCTCATCCACCAGCTCGTCGTAGACATCCTGGTTCACCTGGACGCAGGGGGCCACCCCGCAGCCGGCCAGGCACTCCACCTCTTCGACGCTCCACATCCCGTCAGGGCTGGGGCCCTGACCGGGCTTCACGCCGGTGCGCTCGCAGACCTTCTCCAGCAGCTGGGCGGCGCCGCGGAGGGCGCAGCTGATGTTGGTGCAGACCTGGAAGTGGAACTTACCCACCGGAGCCTTCTGGTACATGGTGTAGAAGGTCGCCACGCCGAAGACATGGCCCTCGGGGATGCCGATGGTCTCCGCCACGGCCCGCATGGCCGCGAGGCTCACGAAGCCGAACTCCCGCTGGGCGATGTAGAGGGCCGGCAGGGTGGCCGCGAGCTTGTCCGGGTATTGCGCCATGATCGCCTGGATCTCGGCGATGGCCTCGGGACTGAACGCTTTGCGCTCGGATTCCGGCAGCCGCTGGCCCGGGGCCAGAGGTTCGTTCGAGGTCTCGGGGATCGGGGCAGGGTTCATGGGCGCGCTCGCATGAAGGCCCAGTTTAGCCCAAAGAGGATGGGAGGCACCGGGGTAAACCCCTGTGCCTCCCATCACGATCGAGCCAGACCTTGAAGGGGCCCTTACTTCTTACCAGCTTCGATGTTGAGGCTGATGGCCACGTCATCGCCCAGGACGCCGGGGCCGTACTTGATGCCGTAGTCGTTGCGGTTGATGGTCACGGCGCCGTCGATGAACCCCGCGATCACACTGCCGGGCTGCATGCCGGGCTGGGTGCCGGCGTTGGTGATGGGGATGGTGATGCGCCTGGTCACGCCGCGCAGGGTGAAGTCACCGGTCACTTCCAGCTTGCCCTTGGCCACTTCCTTCACCGAGGTGCTCTTGAAGGTGATGGTGGGGAACTTCTCCACGTCGAAGAAGTCGGCGCTCTTGAGGTGCTTGTCCCGGCCGTCGTTGTCGGTGGCCACGCTGGCGGCCTCGATGCTGACCTCAACGCTGGACTTGCTCAGGTCAGCCGCGTCCACCTTGATGGTGCCGCTGAACTTGGTGAAGCGGCCACTGGTCTTGGCCAGGAGGTGGCGGATCTTGAAGCTGACCTCGCTGTGGACGGGATCGATCTTGTAGGTGTCCTGGGCCAGGGCCGGCAGGGCGGCCAGGGCGAGAATGGCGAGCGTGGTGCGGAATGAGTGGCGCATGAGGCCTCCTTGAAATAGGTGTTTCACCATGCATTTCACTTTAGACCTTCTTTCGAGAGTTGCAACATCTTTTTTTGAAATTTCTGTCATCCTCCCAGAAGCAGGAGCAGGCCATGCACATCCGCGAGGAACTCCAGATCAATCGTCCCCTGGCACCCGGCCACGAGGTGGCCCTGGCCCTGCTCCTGACCCGGGAGTATGTGGCCCGGCTCTTCGACCAGGGCCTCTACGAGCCCGAGGGGCTCTCGGACCAGCAGTTCAACGTGCTGCGCATCCTCAAGGGCGGCCCCAAGGATGGCTACCTGATCAAGGAGATCCGCACCCGCATGATCTACCGCTTCGCGGACGTGCCGCGCCTGGTGAACCGCCTGGAGGAGCGGGACCTGGTCAAGCGCTGCGAGAACCCCGCCGATCGCCGGGGCAGCCGCGTGCAGATCACCGCCAAGGGGCTGGCCATGGAGTCCCGCATGCACGGGTGTCACGACACCCTCTGCGACCATGTGGCCCGCTGCCTCTCCCCCGAGGAGCGGGACCAGCTGCTCAGCCTCCTGGAGCGCGTCCGCGACGACTTCCGGACCCAGCTCGAGGCGCTGGCGAAGCCCTGAGGTACAGCCGAAGGCCCGGCGGGAGCCGGGCCTCGTGGCGGCGGGTGGAGCAGGACTACTGCAGGAGCTTCAGGACGGACTGGCTGGCCTGGTTGGCCTGCGAGAGGGCGCTGATGCCCGACTGGTTGAGAATCTGGAACTTGCTCAAGGCGACCACCTCGTCCGAGACGTTGGCGTCCTGGATCTGGCTCTGGGCGGCAGTGAAGTTCTGCATCTGGATGCCCAGGGAGTTGGCCAGGGAGTTGAGCTGCTGCTGCGTGGCGCCGATGGTGCCGCGGAGGGCGGAGACGTTGTCCAGGGCGGTGGAGAGCTTGGCCGCGACAGCCTGGGCTCCGGCCATGGTGTCCATGACATCCGTGCCAGCCACCAGCGAGGCAAAGGTTCCGACAGTGATGTTGACCGTACTGAAGCCACCTACTGCCACGGACAGGGCACTGGCGGCATTGAACACCGAGGCGCCGTTGAAGACGGTCTTACTTTCGATGTCAGCAATGGTCTTGACGATGTTCTGGAACTCGGAGTTCAGGGCGGTCTTGCCGGTGCCGCTGTCAGCTCCGGACGTGCCGCTGGCGGCCTGCTGGGCGAGCTCCGCGGCCCGGGTCAGGAGGCTGGTGACCTCGTCGAGGACCCCGTCGGCCACCTGCAGGTAGGAGATCCCGTCGTTGGCGTTGCGCTGCCCCTGGCCCGCGACGCGCACATCGGAGCCCAGCTTGTTGGCGATGGCCAGCCCGGCGGCGTCATCCGAGGCCTTGTTGATCCGCTTGCCCGTGGTCAGGCGCTGGATGGTCTGCTGCAGACCCTGACCCGTGACCCCGAGCTGGCGGCTGGCGTTCATGGCGCCAACGTTGTTCAGAATGGACCCACTCATGACGCGCTCCTCTTGGCTGTCTGGCACCGCGTGTTGTGCCTGCGTCCCTGCATGCTCATGTGCTACCTCCTTGATCCCGCCACCATGGGGGAACCCAGGAAGGGCAGCGACCGTGCCAGAGGCGGAGGTCATGCCCTAATTGTTGATTTGCCTTGTATTAAATTTTTATCCAGGGTTCAGAAGCGCTCGGCCGGGCAGATTTAACCCAAGACCTCCGGGGAGGGCTCCCGGGAGTCTCCGGGCACCCCCTGCGGATTTTGCCCCTCGGTGGGAACACCCGTCCGGGGCCCGCTGGCACCTCCGCGATCCAGCTCACCCGCGATGACGCTGACGCCGCACGTCCTGTGCGGCGCCCTTCGGGCTTCGCCTGCGGCAAAGTCGCGCTCCGCTACTGCTTCGCGCTCATCGCACCCCAGGCCGGCACCGGGCTTCGCCCGGTCGCCGTCCTCGGCGCCTCAGCGATCCAGCTCACCCGCGATGACGTTCATGGCGCCGAGGACGGCGACGGCGTCGGCGATCATGAAGCCCTTCACCTGGTCGTGGAAGCTGCTGAAGATGGGGAGGCAGGGGGGACGGACCCGGATGCGGTAGGGGTTCTTGCCGCCATCACTGACGAGGTAGAAGCCCAGCTCGCCGTTGGCGGCCTCGGTGGCGCTGTAGACCTCGCCCACGGGCATCTCCATGCCATGCATGACCAGCTTGAAGTGGTGGATGAGGCTCTCCATCCGGGTGTAGACCTTCTCCTTGGACGGGAGGGTGATCTTGGGGTCATCCACACACACGGGGCCGGGCTCCAGGCGGTCGAGCACCTGGCGGATGATCCGGAGGCTCTGGCGCATCTCTTCGACACGCACGAGATAGCGATCGTAGACATCACCGGTAGTGCCCACGGGGACGTCAAACTCGTAGGTCTCGTAGCCGAGGTAGGGCTGGGCCTTGCGCAGGTCCTGGGGCACCCCTGCGGCACGGAGGCAGGGACCGGTGTAGCCCCAGTTCACGGCATCTTCGGCACTGATGGCGCCGATGCCCTTGGTGCGGTCGTACCAGATGGGGTTGTGCGTGAGCAGCTTCTCCAGCTCGTTGATGGCCGCCTCGCACTCGGGGAGGAACTGCTCGAGCGCGGGGACAAAGCCCTCGGGCAGGTCCCGGAAGAGCCCGCCGATGCGGGTGAAGCTGGTGTGGAGGCGCTGGCCCGTGGCCATCTCGAAGAGGTCATAGACCGTCTCGCGCTGCTTCCAGATGTAGAGGAAGGCCGTGAAGGCCCCGATGTCCACGGCGTTGACGCCCACGCAGACCGCGTGGTCCGCTAGGCGGGCCAGCTCGGACATGAGCACCCGGATCTGCTGGGCCCGCTTGGGGATCTCGATGCCCAGGAGCTTCTCCACCGCCGTGGTGTAGCCCACGTTGTTCATGATGGAACTGCAGTAGTTGAGGCGGTCCGTGAGGGGGATGAACTGCTGGTAGCTGAGGCTCTCGCCCAGCTTCTCCACGCCGCGGTGGAGGTAGCCCATCTCGGGGGTGGACTTGGTGATGGTCTCGCCCTCGAGCTCCAGGACGATGCGCAGGGTGCCGTGCGTCGTGGGGTGCGACGGCCCCATGTTGACGATCATCTTGTCGCCGTCGAGCTGCTGCCGGGAGAGGGCGATGGAATCGAGAATCATGGTCAGCCCCGCTCGCCGTTGTTGTAGGGGGCGGTGCAGCCTTCCATGCAGAAGGCGTCACCACCATCCAGGGGGAAGTCCTTCCGCAGGGGGTGGCCCGGGAAGTCATCCCAGGTCAGCAGGCGCTTCAGGTTCGGGTGCCCCTCGAAGCGGACGCCGAACATGTCGAAGACCTCCCGCTCGAACCAGTCGGCGGTCTTGAAACGGCCCGTGAGGCTCAGCATGGCCTCGCCGTCGGCGACGGGCACCTTCACGCGCAGCCGCTCCTGGCTGGCGAGGTTGAGCCAGTGGTAGACCACATCGAAGCGCTGCTCGCGCTCCGGCCAGTCCACGGCGGTGATGTCCACCAGGAGCTGGAAGCCCTCGCGGTAGAGCAGGTCCACCAGGGGGAGGAAGCTGTCCTTGGCCACCACGATGGTCTGGTCGCCCCGGAAGGCATGGCGGTCCGTGACGGTCCCGGGCAGCTGCGTGTCGATGTGCTCGATGATCATGGTCCGCCCCGCCTAGAAGATCGTGCCGACGCCACGGTCGGCGGCGTCGAACATCATTTCCCGGATGGCCTGCTGCCCCGTGAGGCCCTTGGCGGCCTGGAGGGCCTCCTGCCGGTCCAGGCTCTCGTAGAAACGCTCGATGTGGTCCTTGCGCATGGAGAGGGACTCTTTCTCGATCTTCTCCTGCAGCTTCATGACGCCGTAGATCATGCTCTCGGGCCGGGGGGGGCAGCCCGGGACGTAGACGTCCACGGGAATCACCCGGTCGATGCCCTGCAGGGTGGAGTAGGTGCGGTACATGCCGCCTGAGCTGGCGCAGACGCCCACGCTGATCACCCACTTGGGCTCGGCCATCTGCGCGTAGATGGTGCGGAGCACCGGGGCCATCTTGTTGGTGATGGTGCCGAGCACCAGCATCATGTCGCTCTGGCGGGGGCTGAAGCGCATGGCCTCGGCGCCGAAGCGGCTGAGGTCGTATTTCGAGGCCATCATGCTCATGAACTCGATGGCGCAGCAGGCGACGCCGAAGGGCATGGGCCAGAGGCTGTTCTTGCGGCCCCAGTTCACCACCGCGTCCAGGCGCGTGGTCATGACCGCGTCATTGAAGTTCATCTCGGACATCTCAGCGCTCCCACTCGAAGGCGCCCTTGCCCCAGGCGTAGATGAACCCCACCAGCAGGGTGGCCATGAAGCTGAGCATGGCGCCGAAGGTCCAGAGGGCGTGCTTGAAGTTCACGGCCCAGGGGAAGAGGAAGGCGGCTTCCACGTCGAACAGGATGAAGAGCATGGCCGTCAGGTAGAAGCGCACCGTGTACTTGTGCCGGGCGCCGTCCTGCTGGATGGGCACACCGCACTCATAGACCCGCAGCTTGGCGGCCTTGGGGTTGTTCGGCTTGAGCAGCGGCAGCACCTTGCCCGACAGCACGAGGATGATGAGGGCCGTCACGCCGGCAATCAGCAGCAGGATCAGGACCGACAAGAAGGGCGATGCGGGATGGGCCATGGCGCTCTCGGGCGGAGGGTTCCGCGAAGCACCAGCTTAGCGCCCTTTCCCGGGGCCGGGCCTGGGTGAAGATCACAAGCCCCCCCGGGAGCCGACGGGGTAGAATCAGCAGTTCCACCCTTCTGCCGGGAAACCCATGAGCGACCTGAAACTGCGCGTCAAGGAGATGATCATCGAGCGCCTGAAGCTCGAGGGGATGACGCCGGACCAGGTCGACGACGCCGCCCCCCTCTTCGGCGAGGGTCTGGGGCTGGACTCCATCGACGCCCTGGAGCTGGTGCTGGGCATCGAGCAGGTCTTCAACGTCAAGATCGAGGACGAGGCCGCGGGCATGAAGGCCTTCAAGTCCGTCCAGGCCCTCACGGACTTCATCGCCGAGCACGCCAAGGCATGACCGGGATCCCCGCCCAGCTGCCCCACCGCTACCCGTTCCTGCTGGTGGACCGGATCCTGGAGCGGGAGCCGGGGGTGCGGGTGGTGGCCGAGAAGCTGGTGACCAGCAGTGAGTCCTACCTCCAGGGCCACTTCCCGGACCGGCCCCTGGTCCCGGGCGTGCTGTTGTTGGAGATGCTGGCCCAGGCCGGCGGCTTCCTGGAGGCCGAGTCCCTGCACGGCGCCGCCATCTTCCTGGCCGGGGTGCAGGACGCCCGGTTCCGGGCCCCGGCCTTCCCCGGCGACCGGCTGCGCCTGGAGGTGCGGGCGGCCGGCGCCTTCGCGGGGCTGCTGAAGCTCGCCGGGACCGTCACCTGCGAAGACCGCGAGCTCTGCACCGCCAGCCTCCTGGTGAAGCGGCTATGACGGCCCCCCGGGTGGTGGTCACCGGCCTCGGGATGGTCTCCAGCCTGGCCCTGGACCGGGAGGGCACCTGGTCCGCCATGCTGGCCGGGCGCGACGGCCTGGGCCCCCTCACCCGCCTCCACCTGCCCGCGGAACCCGCCCAGGTCGCCGGTCAGGTGCCCCTGGAGGCCGGGCGGCACCAGACCCGCTGCGAGCGGATGGCCCTGCGGGCCCTGGAGGAGGCCCTGGACGGCTTCCAGCCCACTGGCGATCCCGCCCGCCGGGCGGTCTTCCAGGGGGCCGGCACCAGCGGGCTGCCCGTGGCCGAGGCCTTCCTGGAGGAGCGCCTGGCCGGGCGCCGGGGTCGGGCCGCCGAGGCCGCCTACCAGAGTCCCTGCGCCGTCACGGACGCCCTGGCCCGGCGCCTGGGCGCCTCGGGGCCCCGCGGCACCATCATGAACGCCTGCTCCTCGAGCCTGCTGGCCCTGGGCATGGCCTGGGAGCGGCTGGCGGCCGGAGAGCTGGACCTGGCCCTGGCCGGCGGCGCCGAGGGCCTCTGCCGCACCACCTACGGGGGCTTCTCCTGCCTGAAGGCCGTGGACCCTCAGAAGTGCCGGCCCTTCAGCCGGGACCGGGCGGGCCTGAACCTCGGCGAGGGCGCCGTCCAGCTCCTGCTGGAACCCCTGGACCGGGCCCGGGCCCGGGGCGCCGTGATCTACGCCGAGGTCCTGGGCTACGGCGCCAGCATGGACGCCCACCATCCCACAGCTCCGCACCCCGAGGGCGAGGGCGCTGCCCGGGCCATGGCCATGGCGCTCCGGGCCGCCGGGCTGGCTCCCGCCGACATCGACCTGGTGTCCGCCCACGGCACCGCCACCCCGGCCAACGACGGAGCCGAGTGCCTGGCCATCCGCCGCGCCCTGGGGACCGCCGCGGACCGGGTCTCGGTCACCAGCACCAAGAGCCAGTTCGGGCACACCCTCGGCTCGGCGGGAGCCCTGGGCGCCGCCGCGGCCATCCTGGCCCTGCGGGATCAGGTGGTGAGCCCCACCCTGCGCCTGGAGGACCCGGACCCCGCCTGCGACCTGGACTGCACGGCGCTGGTGGCGAAGGAGCGCTCGGTGCGGGCGGCATTGGTGAACGCCTTTGCTTTTGGAGGCAACAACGTAAGCCTGGCCCTGCGCCGCTGGGAGGGCCGATGAGCCACCCCGGAACCGACCTTGTCCTCACGGGCCTCGGCCTGGTGCTGCCCTGCGGCGACGGGCTCGCGGCAGCCCGCGCCAGCCTCGCCTCGGGCCAGCCCTGCTTCGGGGAGCTGCCCGAGGCCCTCGGCGCGGGCCGGGGCGCCGCCTGCACCGCCTTCCAGCCCGCCGGCATCATCCCGCCCATGCAGCTGCGGCGCCTGGACCGCCCCTCCCGCTTCGCCTGGGTGGCCGCACACCAGGCCTTCCAGGACGCGGGCCTGGACCCTAAGGCCCTGGGCGAAAGGTGCGCCGTGGCGGTGGGCACCATGACCGGCGGCAGCGAGGCCAGTGAGGCCTTCATGCGGCCCTACCTGCAGCGCGGCCCCGAGGGCGCCTCGCCCCTGCTCTTCCCCAACACCGTAGCCAACGCCGCCAGCGGCCACCTGGCTCTGGCCTTGGGGCTGAAGGGCCCCAGCGCCACCTTCGTGGACCGGGAGAACGCCGCCTTTGCCGCCCTGGAGCAGGCGGCCCGCTGGCTCCGCACCGGGCTCGCGGACGCGGCCCTGGTGCTCGGCGTGGACGGCCTCTTCCCCCTGCTGCTCGACGTCTGCGGCGGCGCCCGCCTGCTGGCCCGCCACGGTCTGCCCGAGGTGGGCGCGGGTCGCGGCTTCCTGCCGGGCGAGGGAGCCCAGGCCTTCCTGCTGGAGCGCCGGTCCGCGGCCGAGGCCCGCGGCGCCGCCCCCCGGGCCACCCTGACCGGCCTGGCCTGCCGCTCGACCCTGGAGGGCGGGACCGGGGCCCGCACCCAGGCCCTCGCCGCCGCCACGGCGGCCCTGGACCCAGGCGCCGTGGACCGGCGCATCGGTGGCGGCAGCGGCCTCACCCGCCTCGACGCCCCGGAGGCGGCCCTGGCCGCCGCGCACCCCGAGTGGCCCGCCACCGTCCACCCCAAGCAGCTCTGGGGGGAGTTCGCCGGCTCCGGAGGCCAGCTGCTGGCCGCCGCCATGCTGGAACCCGCGGGCCGGGTCCTCGTCACCGCCCCCGCCAGCGCCGGCGCCCAGTGCGCGGCGCTCCTCGAAGAGGTTAGGCTGGAACCCTGATGAAAGAACGCGACCAGATCAGCATCGGCAGCCAGTCCATCCTCTGGGTGGCGGGCATGGCCGTGGGCCTGGTGACCCTGGCCTTCGTGCTGGGCGTGCAGGTGGGCAAGCAGAGCGCCGCCCTGCGCCGGCCCGTGCAGAAGAGCGTCGACGAGGAGATGAAGGAGCTGCCGGAGCCCCTGGTCGATCAGCTCAAGATCTTCGAGGGCGACGGCCCCGACAAGCTGGTGCCCGCTGCCAAGGTGGAAGCAGCGCCGCCCAAGGAAGAACCCAAGGCCGAGGCCAAACCCGAGGCCGCCCCGGCGCCGGAGACCTGGACCCTGCAGCTTGTGGCCACCAGCGACGCCGCGGAAGCCAAGCGGGTCGCCGCCAAGGCCAAGGCCGCCGGCTTCCCCACGACCACCCTGAAGGACAAGAAGCAGCTCAAGGTGCGCCTCGCCGCCACCGCCGACCGGCCCGCCATCGACAAGACCGCCGAGAAGCTCGTCAAGGCCGGGTTCAAGCCCTTCCCGGTGAAGCTGGAAGAGTAGGACCCGGCGAGGGCTACCTCTCCACGTATAGCCGCAGCGGGACCAGCTGGATCCCGTCGTCCTTCAACCGGTCAACCCGGTAGAGGCCCGGCGTGATGAGGCTCCCCCCGGGATCCGAGGGCGGCGAGGTCTGCGCGCGGGAGCTGGCGGCGAAGGCGCCGATGAGCTTGTCCACGGTGCCGAGGAAGGCCGTGTTGTCCGAGGAGTCCTTCAGGTTGCCGAGCCGCCAGCCGTCGGCGATGGTCACGTCCGCGCCGGCCTTGCCAAGGCCCGACTTGAGGTTGAGCAGGCAGGGCTTCCGGTAGTCCGGCAGGACGAAGGGCGCCCCCGCGCTGAACTGCGCAGTCATCTCGACGCACTCACCCTTCTCGTTCTTCTTCAGGCAGACCTCCTTCCGGCTGATCTCGACCACCACCATGGGCTCGTAGACCACGTAGCCGGCGGCCTTGGCGTCCCCCTTGTGGAGCCCGTCGGCCTGCAGGGGACTGATCGGCGTGAGCTCCACCCCGGCACAGCCCAGCAGGGCAAGCAGGAGCAGCAGGCAGACGGGCTTGGCGAGGGTCATGGGGTGCCTCCGGTTGCTGAGGCACCAGGACAGCAGGCGCAGGGCCGGAGGCCCAGCCCAGGAAATCTAGACATAGCCTGTTTTTTCAAGAATTGGAAAAACAGGCTCCAGCTCACGGCTTGGGATAGACCCTGATCCCAGTCCACTTTTTAAGGATCACCTTGCCGGGGGCGAAGCCGCGGGGCTTGCTGATGTCGGCGATGCGGGCCATGTGGACCTCGACCTTGCCGCCCTCCCGGGCCTTGCTGTGGTAGGCGGCCAGCTCCGCGGCGCGCTCCACCACGTGCCGGGGCAGCTCGCTCAGCTTGTCGGGGTTGCGCAGCACCACGTGGCTGCCGGGCACACTGGCCACGTGGAACCAGAAGTCGAGGTTGTCGGCCACCTTGAAGGTGAGCTGGTCGTTCTCCGCGTCCCCCTTGCCGATGAGCACCTCGAAGCCGTCCACCATGACGCTGCGGAAGGCCAGGCCCTTGCCGTCCTTGCGCTTCCCCTCGCCCCCCTGCATCCGTTTCGTCCCCTTGGCCTGCGGCGCCCGCGCCTTCGGTTGTCCCGCAGGTGGGCCCTCAGGCGCAAGGGGCCCGGCCTCCTGGCGGCGCAGCCGGGCGGCCCGCTCCCGGGCCAGCTCCGCTTCCAGCTCGGCCACCCGGGCCAGCCCGCGCTCGGCCTTCTTGGCGGCCTTGAACCAGCCCTGGGCGGCAGCCTCCGCGGAGCAGCTGTCGGGCAGGGCCAGGCGGGTGCCATCGAGCAGCACCACCTCCCGGGTGGCGCCCTTGATCCGGTAGAGCTCGGCCGAGAGGCGTCGGGCCTGGTCCTTCAGGGGCAGCAGCGCCGCGTGCCGGGCGCGATCCCGGGCCAGGGCCTGGGCCAGCCGATCCAGGCGGGCCGCTTCGACCTGCTCCTTGCGCTGGGCCGCGGCCTGGGCGGGACCGAGGATGAGGGTGTCGGCCCGGCCCTCGGACCAGACCCGGTGCCGGTCCAGCAGGCTCCCCTCGCCTTCCAGCACCTCGGGCTCGAGACCGGCCAGGGCCTGCTCCAGGTGCTCCCCCCAGCGCTCACGCCAGCGCAGGAAAGGTGGCGGGTCGACTTCCGGCTCTGGCTGCGCCGCCGGGAAGGGGCTCCCCAGGCCCAGTCGGGGCAGCTGGGTGTCGAGACCGTCCACGCGGATGCCGGCCCGGCCGGGGATGGCCTGGAAGGCGATGCGGAGGGTCTCCAGGCGCCCCGTGATGGCCCGGCGCTGGAACACGAGGCCCACCCAGCGCTCCCGGGGGTCCCCCTCCACGGCCCGCAGCCGCGCGCCCTGCAGCCAGGGACCCCAGAGCTTGGCGCTATCCCTGGGAGCCTCCGCCTGCAGCCGCCGCCAGGCGGGGTGCTCCGCCCCCAGCAGCCAGAGCTCCGGCCGGGGCTGCAGCACCAGCACCCAGCCTTCCGCAGCCTTGCGGCCCGCCCAGCACAGCCCCAGGGCCCGGCCCGAGGCCCAGGCGCCATCCAGGGACACTTCGCTGCGCTCGCGCAGCCAGGCCCGACCCAGGGCGAGCAGGAGGGGTGCGTCCATGATCAGGAATTCCTTGGGCGGGGCTTCGCAACGGTTGTCATTTTTCGGGTCCGGAGTCCATCATAAGTCGTTCTGCTGTACTCAGCTTCCCATGCCGGGGGCACTTCCTACCGGGTCCGGATTCAAGCCTCGTCCCCTAAAGATCGATATAAGGGATCTATGACCACCGCCGCCCCCAAGCAAGCCCAGGTGCTCCAGGTCCTCCTGGTGGATGACAACCCCATCCAGCTGAGCCTGCTCCGCCACCTGTTTCAGCGGCACGGGCACAGCACCATCGAGGCCCGCAACGGCGCCGAGGCCCTCATCGTCCTGGCCACGGAGACCCCGGACGTGGTGGTGAGCGACTGCGTCATGCCCCTGCTGGACGGCTACCAGTTCTGCCGCCTCGTGAAGGACGACAAGGGCACCCGCCATCTCCCGGTGCTGCTCCTCACGGCCCAGGGCGCCGGGCTGGCCCGGTTCTGGGCCAAGACCTGCGGCGCGGACCGCTTCCTGGTGAAGGGGCGCGATCTGGACCACGTGGTGGAGGTCGCGGCCTCCCTCGCCGAGCAGTCCCCGCGGCCCCGCGCCGCGCACATGGCCCCCAGGCTGGCCCAGGAGAACTTCGGCGTGGAGGCCATCCAGCGCCGGCTGGCCCAGGCCCTGGAGCAGCGCCTGGTGGAGACGGCCCTGCGCGACTCCATCGCCCGCCTCTACACCGCCGATCACGACACCCCGCGCCTGATCCAGGGCTTCATCGAGATCCTACAGGAGCTGGTGCTCCCGGGCGCCCTGATGGTTGCCTACCTCGGCGAGGATGGCGTCTGGTGCCAGGGCGTGCACGGCTCCTCCGCCAGCCCCGAGGACCGCGAGGCCCTGGAGCGCGCCCTCTCCGAGCAGGGGCCCTTCCCGGTGCCCCCCGCCTGCAGCTGGCATCCCGCCGCGGACGATGACGAGCGCCGCCGCACCATGCGCAACCCGGTGCAGCGGGTCTTCACCGCCACCACCCCCGGCTACCCCGCCGTGGGCGCGCTGGCCTTCATCACCGAGCGCCAGGCCGCCGAGGACTTCGAGCGGCTCTTCGAGATCGCCGCCGAAGAGCTCGGCCGCCTGCTCAGCCTCGAGGACAGCCGGCTGCGCCTCTACCACCAGGCCATCCAGGACCCCCTCACGGGGCTGTACAACCGGAAGCACATCCTCGACATGCTCGGCATGGAGCTGGACCAGTGCAACCGCTTCGGCCAGGAGCTGTCGGTCATGCTCATGGACCTGGACCACTTCAAGGCAGTCAACGACCGCTTCGGCCACCCGGTCGGCGACCAGGTGCTCAGCACCATGGCCCAGCGCATGATGTTCGGGCTGCGCAAGGTCGACCAGCTGGGCCGCATCGGGGGGGAGGAGTTCCTGGCCTATTGCCCCCAGACAGACTTGGAAGGAGCCCGGTCCCTGGCGGAACGCCTCCGGGAGCATGTGGCCATCGATCCGCTGCCGGGCCTGCCCGCCAGTGACCGCGTCACCCTGAGCATCGGGCTCGCCAGCTGGAACGGCACCGAGGACACCCTGGAGCAGATGCTCGCCCGGGCCGACAAGGCGCTCTACCAGGCCAAGGCCGAAGGACGGAACCGCGTCCTCAGCTGAGTCTTGACCGGGCCCGGGGCGCGGCCATCCTTGCTACGCTTCCCCCCAGGAGTGGCCATGGACCCGGAGCCTGCCCAGGAAGTCCACGAACGCCTCGCCCGGCTGGAGGCCCAGGTGGCCTGGCTGCTGCGGCAGGCCCAGGCCCCGGCGGCGCCATCCCCGGCGGCCCCGGCCCGGCCGCCGCGGCCCGCGGCGCCCCGGAGGGAGCTCTCGCCGGTGGTTTGGATCGCGGGGATCGCGGCCACGCTCTTCCTGGCCGGGGCGGCCTTCTTCCTGCACTGGGCCATCCAGCAGGGCTGGCTGGGACCGGGCCTGCGCTTCGCTCTGGGCCTGCTGGCAGGCGGGGGGATCGCGGCCCTCGCCACCAGGTTCCTCCTGGGGGACAGCCGCCGCCTGGGCGTGGCCCTGCTCTTCGCGGGGCTGGGCACCCTGCAGTTCACCTTCCGGGCCGGCGCCCTGGACTACCACTTCTTTGGCGGGACCCTGGGCCTCGCGGCGGCGGCCATCCTCACGCTCGCGGCCGGGGGCCTCGCGGCCCGGGCCGACAGCGGGGGCACCCTCACCGTGGCGCTGCTCTCCGGGCTCGCGGCGCCCCTGGTCTTCAGCCAGGGCGGCCACCACGAAGTGGCCCTCTCGATCTATCTCGCCGTGCTCATGGGCACCACCCTGGCCGTGCCCTACCTGGCCCGCACCGGCGGGGCCTGGCACGGCGCCCGCTGGACCGCCCTGCTGGGGGTCTGGCT
>Ga0208507_1000070_pt1 | contig 83293 bp, 79 predicted proteins | sample CryBogCBH12Aug01_FD_184626 | JGI IMG/M metagenome (GOLD analysis project Ga0208507, IMG submission 184626) | Freshwater microbial communities from Crystal Bog, Wisconsin, USA - CBH12Aug09.1 (SPAdes) (version 2) | ecosystem: Environmental > Aquatic > Freshwater > Lake | place: Crystal Bog...
GCTCCCGGCGATGACGCCGGCGACCACGTCCGAGTGGCCCGCCAGGTATTTCGTGGCCGAGGCCACGCTGAGGTCGCAGCCGAAGGCCAGGGGCTTCGTGTGGATGGGGCTGGGGAAGGTGTTGTCGGCCACGGTGCGGATGCCGTGCCGCCGGCCCAGGGCGGCCACGCCGGCCAGGTCGGTGAGCGCCAGGGTGGGGTTGGATGGGGTCTCCACCCAGAGCATCCGGGTCTCGGGGCGGATGGCCGCCGCCCACTCGTCCAGGTCCAGGGCGTTCTGCACCCAGGTCACCTGGAGCCCGTGCTGGGCCTCCCAGCGCCGGATCAGCTGCTCGGTGCCCAGGTAGATGGCGCTGGGGGCCACCAGGTGGTCCCCGGCCTTCAGGAAGGCCTCGAAGACCAGGGCGAAGGCGGCCATGCCCGAGGCCGTCACCAGGGCGCGCTCGGCCCCCTCCAGCTGCGCCAGCACCGCCTCCACCTCGCTGCTGTTGGGATTCCCCCAGCGGGTGTAGAAGGCCGGGGGCTCGACGCTGGCCGAGAAGGTCGCCCCTTCCTGGTTTTCCATGAGCTGGAAGACCGAGGTCTGGAAGATCGGCGTGGTCACGGCCCGGGTTGTGTTGAAGTGCTTCCCGGCGTGGATGGCGGTGGTGGTGGGTCCCCAGGATTTGGACATTAATGACTCCGGACCTCCAGCATAGGGCCGGGGCGGGCTCAGGTCATGGCCGGGGTCCCGCTACCGCTTCCAGAACACGATGCCCAGGGCCACCACGGCGAACACGATGATGGTGATGACGCGCCAGAAGGTGGGCTTGTCGTCCGGCAGGTCGTAGGGTCCACGGTCCTCCAGGGCCGCCCGGGTCAGCTCGTCCTCCGGGGCCGGCACCAGACCCCGGCAGTCGAGGCAGTGGAAGGGCTCCCCCGGAGTCTCCACGGCGTCCACCACCGAGCAGCCGCACTTCTGGCAGATGTGGACCACGCCTGGGTGGTAGGCCTGCAGGGCGGTGGGGATCTCGTTGCTCATGGAGTCAGCATGGGGCGGCGGCTAGTCCTTGGCCAGGATTTCAGCCAGGACCTCGTTCACGGCCTTGGCGTCCAACTGGCCCCGCCCGGCCTTGAGGACCTGGCCCACCAGGAAGCCCTTGAGCCCAGTCTTGCCCGCCTTGAACTGGGCCACGGGCTCCGGATGCTCGGCCAGGACCCGGACCACCAGGGCCTCGATGGCGCCCCTGTCGCTGACCTGGGCCAGCCCCCGCCGCGCCACGATGGCCTCGGCACTGCCCTCGCCCGCCAGCAGGGCCGGAAAGACCTGCTCCTTGGCGGTGCCGAAGGAGATGACTCGGCCCTCCACCAGGCGCACCAGCCCCGCCAGGGTCTCGGGCGGCACCGGGAAGGCCTCGATGGTGCTCCCCCGCTCGTTCAGGACTCGGCTCACCTCACCCAAGAGCCAGGCCGCAGCGCCCTTGCCGGACGCGCTCGCCAGGGCGAGGGCCTCGAAGTAGGCCGCGAAGGCCGGGCTCTGGGCCAGGGCCTGGGCCTCCGCAACCCCCAGTCCGTGGGTCTCCTGCCAGCGGCGGATCTGCTGGTCGGGAGGCTCGGGCAGGGTGGTCCGGACCGCCTCGATCTCCCCGGTCGAGACCAGCAGGGGCGGCAGGTCCGGCTCGGGAAAGTAGCGGTAGTCCATGGCCGCTTCCTTGGTGCGCTGTCCCCGGGTCTCCCCGGAGGCGGCGTCCCAGCCCCGGGTCTCCATGGCCACGGTCTCGCCCCGCGCCAGGAGGGCGGCCTGGCGGGCCAGCTCGTGGTCCAGGGCCTGCCGGAGGAACCGGAAGGAGTTCAGGTTCTTCACCTCGACCCGGGTGCCGAAGGTCTCCGCCCCGGCCTGCCGGAGGCTCACGTTGGCGTCGCAGCGGAGGCTGCCCTCCTCCATGCTGCCGTCGCAGATCCCCAGGGCCACCACCAGGCGGTGCAGGGCCTTCAGGTAGTCCGAGGCCTCCTGGGCGCTGCGCAGGTCCGGCGCACCGACGATCTCCAGCAGGGGCACGCCCGCCCGGTTCAGGTCCACGTGGCTGGCCTGCCCACCCAGGTCGTGCTGGCTCTTGCCCGCGTCCTCCTCCAGGTGGGCCCGCTCCAGGCGGATCCGCACCGGTCCCTCGGCGCCCCGCACGGCCGGGTCCCCCGGGATGTCCAGGTGGCCCGCCTCCACAATGGCCACGGGCCCCTGGGTGATCTGGTAGCCCTTGGGCAGGTCCGGGTAGAAATACTGCTTCCGGTAGAAGACGCTGCGAGGCTGGATCCGGGCCGCCACGGCCAGGCCCAGGGCCAGGGCCATGCGGACGGCCTCGCCGTTCAGGACCGGCAGGGCCCCGGGCAGGCCCAGGCACACGGGGCAGGTGAGGCTGTTGGGGGGTGCGCCGTAGCGGTTGGCGCAGCCGCAGAACAGCTTTGTCCGCGTCTTCAGCTGGACATGGACCTCCAGCCCGATCACCGCTTCGTACGCCATGCCTCCCCCGCAGGGCCAGTGTAGCCGGGGCCGGGGGCCCTACTGGATGGCGAAGGTGGTCACGTTGTGAGTCTTCCCCTTCTCGCCGGCCCCGCTGCCGCTGGAGGTCAGCTCGGTGCGCACGCAGACCAGGCGGTCCCCCACCTTCTGGAAGGCCGAGGACTCCTCCTGCTCCTGGCTGAAGCTCACCACCAGGAAGGCCCGGCCCTTCACGCGCACTTTGGTGGTGGCGGCCAGGGGCGTACCGTCCTCGTCGATCCACACCTGGGCCAGGCCGGAGAAGTCTTTGACGTACTTCCGCTCTCGCTCTCCAAGCCCTTTGATTGAAAGATTAAACAACAAGAGGCGAGCCGGTTTCCCATGCCAGGACTCGCGGGTCTCGGACAGGAAGCTGGCGTGCTCCAGTTGGGAGGCCACGGTCTCCGCGGCATTGATCTGCTCGGTGACCAGCTTTGGCGAGAGGGCCCCCAGGCCGGTGGTGGCCGGGGTCTTCGCGGTGGGGTCCTTCCGGCTGGCCCGGGCTTCCTGGCTGGCCACCCCCAGCAGGCTCCGGTCCCAGGACATCCGCAGGCCCAGGGGGCCGTCCTCGACCCAGGCGCTGGCCTGGCCGGAGCGCTCGATGGCCTCCTTGCCTTCGCCGTTCTGGCTCCAGCGCTTTACTTCCAGGGTCCCCCGGAGGGCCGTGGTCCCCGGGAGCCGACCCAGGGCCGTCCGCAGGTCCGCCACGCCATCGGCCCGAAGCCAGAACGCGGAGGCCAGGAGGAAGAGGGTCAGACGCCGCATGGTTGGCTCCGGGAAGGGGAAGTGTGGGACACGTGCGGCGGAAGGGCCCGGGGGTTCCCGGGCCTACTTGCCCAGGCAGAAACCGCTGAACAGGGCGTCCAGGGCCGCCTCGGCCCGGTCCTCGCCCGTGAGGCGGGCCAGCAGGCCCCAGGCACCCTGGAGGAGGGAGGCCGGCAGCTCCGGGGGGCACCCGGGCTCCAGGGCCAGCAGCAGGTCCAGCTGCCGGGCCAGGTCGTCCAGCAAGGCGCCCTGCCGGTCCGTGGCCAGGGCGCCGGCACAGGCGTCCGGGGCCAGACCACCCAGGAGCCGGGCCTTCAGAAGAGCTTCCAGGGCATCCAGGTCCCCCTCCGGGGCCGAGATCGTGGACCCCGCAGCGGCAGCCTGGTCGCCGAAGGTGCGCACTTCCGCCACCTTGCCCAGGAAGGGGGCCAGGGCTGCGGTCAGGGTCGCCTCGTGGGCTCCGTCACCGACCGGAACGAGGTGGAGGATCAGGTCCGCGGCTTCGAGCACCGGCCGGACCCGGGCCACGCCCAGGCGCTCCAGGGGGTCCGAGGTCTCGCGCAGGCCCGCCGTGTCGAAGAGGCGCAGCGGCAGGCCCCGCCACTCGCAGCGCACCTCCAGGACATCCCGGGTGGTGCCCGGCAGCTCGGTGACGATGGCGCGGTCCTCCCCGGCCAGGGCGTTGAACAGCGTGCTCTTCCCGGCATTGGGGCGCCCCACCAGAGCCAGGCGCAGCCCCTCCCGCAGGTGCCGGGCGGCCCGGGCGCGGGCCTGTTCCACGTGGAACCTGGTCCGAAGCGGCCCAAGATCGGCGCCCAAGTCTTTTAAATCTAAGGTGATGCCCTCTTCCTCGCCGTAGTCCACCGCTGCCTCGGCCCGAGCCATCCAGGGCGCCAGCTGGAGCCGGGCCTCCTGGATCCAGGGGGGCTGGGCCCCGGCCCGGGCCTGGGCTAGGCGGAGCTGGGTGTCGGTCTCGGCGGCCACCAGGTCCCACAGGGCCTCCGCCTCCAGCAGGTCCTGCTTGCCGTTCAGGAGGGCCCGCCGGGTGAACTCGCCCGGCTCCGCCAAGCGCACGCCCAGGGTGCCAAGGTGACCCAGCAGGCGCCGCACCAGCAGGGGGTTGCCGTGGACCTGCAGCTCCACCAGGTCCTCGCCGGTGTAGCTGGCGGGAGCCGGGAAGAAGAGGACCAGGGCCTTCTCCCGGAAGCCCTCCCAGCGCAGCCCCCGCAGCTCCGCCCGGCGGGGCCCCGGCAGGGCCACCAGGGGCGCGAGCACCGTCCGCAGCTCCGGCCCGGAGACGCGCAGCACCGCCACCGCCGACGGGAAGAGCGGCGTGGCGGGGGCGCAGATGGGATCCAGGGAGGGAGGCACCTGCCCAGTCTACTTCCGGAAGACCCTCACGGGCTTGAAGGCGCCCACCCCTTCACTCTCGGTGCCCAGGCCCTCCTGGCGGCTGACCACCAGGTGCACCCAGCGGCGCTCCCGGGCACTGAGGGCACCCAGGGTGTGGCTGCCCAGCTCACGGGCCCGGTCGGCGGCGAAGAGGCCCATGGCCATCACCTCCTGCATGCGGAAGAGCCGGGCGCCCTTCACATCCAGGTAGGCCAGCTTCGAGTCCTCGCGCTCGCCCTGGGCCTCGTGGACCAGGAACTGCAGGGCATCCAGGGCCGCGCCCCGGTTGGCGGCGAGCCAGGAGGCGTCGGGACCGCCGATGAGCATGCGGTTGGGGAAGGCCTCCTCGTCCCCCGAGGGGGCGGGCTTGGCCTCCACGGTCAGGCCGAGGTGCCCCCCCCAGCGGACGATCAGTTCGGGCACGGACTCCAGGCTGGCGCCGCTCTTGCGCATGGCGAACTCCTACAGCGTGATGGGCTGGGGCTGGTAGGAACGCATGACCCACCAGGTCTGGGCCAGGCCGATCATGTTGAACATGAAGTAGTAGATCGTCAGGCCCGCGGGGCTCTGGGCGAACATGAAGGTCATCATGGCGGGCATGAGGACCAGCATCATCTTGCGCTGGGCCGGGTCGCCCACGGCAGGGGTCATGAACTGCTGGGCAAACATGGAGCCGCCCATGAGCACCGGGTAGATGAAGTAGGGATCCCGGGACGAGAGGTCGGTGATCCAGCCGAAGAAGGGGGCGTGGCGCAGCTCGAAGACCGCGTTGAGCATGGACCAGAGGGCCAGGAAGATGGGCATCTGCAGCAGCATCGGCAGGCAGCCGCCCATGGGGTTGTGGCCGTTCTTCTTGTAGAGCTCCATGAGCTCCTTCTGCATCTCGGCCTTCTTGGTCATGTCGCTGCCGAACTTCTCGTACTTGGCCTGGATGGTCTTCTGGTGCGGCTCGAAGTCCTTCATGCGCAGCATGGAGATGGTCTGCTTGGTGTTCAGGTGCCAGGTGGCGAGGCGGATGATCACCGTGAACAGCACGATGGCCCAGCCCCAGTTGCCCACCAGGGCGTGGACCTTCTTGAGGATCCAGAACAGCAGGTGGGACACGGCGCCGAAGAAGCCGTAGTCGATGACCTGGGTGAAGGGCTTCTCGAAGGCCAGGAGCGGCTCATCCTGCTTGGGCCCCAGGTAGAGGGAGGCCTCCAGGCGGCCCTGCTCGGGCAGCAGGCCGTAGCCGGCGGCATCCCGGGCCGCCGGACGCGGCAGCTTCCAGAGGGCGGCGAAGTAGTGGTTGCGCTGGTTCTTTTCGTCCTTCTCGAGGCCCGCATCCAGGCCCAGGCGCTCCGCGGTGGGGGGCAGCACCTTCCGCTTGGAGCCCAGGAAGCTGAAGAACGGGTCGTGCTGCATGTCGGCCCAGGTGACCGCCTCGACCCCCTTGTCCGTGAGGCTGAAGACGCGGCCGAGGTGCTTGACGGGCTCCTCGGCGGCGGGATTGGGAATGAGCAGGGCAGCGGCACCGCGGGGGGAGGCTCCCTCCAGCTGCACGAGGTGGCCGCGGGGCGGGACCAGGTAGCTGAGGCGCTCGCCGGCAGCGTTCTCGAAGATCACGGCGGTGCCCCTGGTGCCCATCTCCTGTTCCCGTACACCCTCGAAGCCGGCGCCCTGGAAGGCCGCGAGGCCCGGGAAGGTCGCGGGGAAGAACTTTGTCCCGTCCTGGCGCCAGACCACCTGCTTCAGGGCCCCGGTGGACACCTGCCAGGTGAGGGACAGCTCGTTGTTGGAGATGGTGTAGGTGGCTGCGGCGTCTGCGGCCTTGACGGCCCCGGGGGGCAGGGCCAGGGGAACCGGGGCGACGGGGGCGATGGCGGTCGGCGCCACTGGAGCCGGGCCCTCGACCTTGGGGGCGGGCGGCACGGGCTTGGCGTACCGCGAGGACAGCCAGAACTGGCCGCCCAGGAGGATCATGCTGCCGATGACGAAGTAGATGACGTTGCGATTGTTCATGGGTTTTCCGGGGGAGGAAGACGGCGCAGGGCCAGCCGAAGCTGGTTTTCAATGTCCTGGAAGCTGAGGGTGTCGAGGGCCGGGGCCGTGCGGCTGGGCCGCACCCAGACCACCCAGGAGCCGCCCGCCAGGGAGCCGGAGCCCGCCAGGAAGGCCATGCGCACCTGGCGCCGGAAGCGGTTGCGCTGGACAGCCCCGCCGCTCTTCCGGGGGGAGGTCACCAGCAGCAGGGGCTGCTCCGCTCCCGCCTGCCGCCAGGCCCGGATGTCCAGGGACGACGAATGCCCCAGCAGGGGCCGGGGCGGGGGTGCGGGAACCGCGTGGTCCTTGTGGCGGACCGTGCGGAATCGGTCCTTGAAGATCACGGGCCAGAGCCTGGGCGGGGACTAGAGCGCCAGGACGTGGCGGCCCTTGGCGCGGCGGCGCTTGAGCACCAGGCGGCCATTCTTGGTCTTCATCCGGCTCAGGAACCCGTGGTTCTTGGCGCGGCGGCGGTTGTTGGGCTGAAAGGTGCGCTTCATGGTTCCACCTCGGGGGTCCCCTCCCGGGGAGGAGGACGAACCTTCAACAATATCAGCGAGGGGCGCCTGACTCAAGGGCATTTCTGCCGCTGCATCCCCGCGGCGCGGTGCTAGATTGAAGGCTCCCCCCACGAGTCCCACGTGGGCGGAGCGCGCGCTGCGCCCTCCGCCGACGGCGTGTGCCTGTGCCCCTGTCCCCCTGGTGAAACCCATGCGATCCGCCGATCCCACAACCCTCTGGGAGACCATCCGGCAGGGCCTGGCCAAGCAGCTGCCTGAAGCCAGCTACCGGGAGTGGATCGCGCCCTGCGCGCCGCTGGACATGAAGGGCGACACCCTCTCGATCCAGGTTCCCAGCGCGGCCGCGAAGCTCTGGATCGAGCAGCAGCTGCCCGAGGAGTTCAACGACGCGCTGGCCCTGGCGGGCCTGGGCGACCTGCGCCTGGAGTTCCGGATCAACGGGTCCCCCGCCGTGGTGCCCAAGATCGCCCGGCGCGCCCAGCCGAGCGCCGCGGGCCCCCTGGAGCCACCCACGCCCTTCCCGAACCTCTTCAACCGCTACACCCTGGACCGCTTCGTGGTGGGCCCCGGCAGCCAGCTGGCCTTCGCGGCGGCTCGGGCCGTGGTGGACAGCTACGGCAAGGCGGCGACGCCCCTCAGCATGAACCCCCTGTTCATCTATGGCGGCGCGGGCCTCGGCAAGACCCACCTCATGGTGGGCATCGGCAAGGGCCTCCTGGCGCGAGACCCGAAGCTCCGCGTGGCCTACGTCAAGGTCGACAACTTCTTCAACGAGCTGACGGTGGCCATCCGGGCCAAGAACACCGAGCCCATGCGGAAGCGCTACCAGCAGAACGACGTGCTGCTGCTGGACGACGTGCAGACCCTGGGCAAGATGGAACGCACCCAGGAGGAGATCTTCCACGTGCTCGAGCACCTGCTCCAGCACGGGAAGCAGATCGTCATCACCTCGGACAAGCCGCCCCAGCGGCTGGAGGGGTGCCACGAGCGGCTCATCACCCGCTTCAAGTGGGGCCTCACGGCGGACATCCAGCCGCCAGACTTCGAGACCCGCATCGCCATCCTGCGCAAGAAGCTCGAAGAGGCGGACTTCTCCAGCTTCCCGCCCATCCCCGAGGACGTGCTCACCTTCATCGCCCACAAGGCGAAGGGCAGCGTGCGCGACCTGGAGGGCTTCCTGACCCGCGTGATCTTCCAGGCCAGCCTCATCGGCGTGCCGCCCACCCTGGAGGTCGCCCACGCGGCCTTCCAGGGGCAGAGCGGGGAGGAGGCCTCGGCGCCCATCCCACCGGAGCGGATCTTTCGCATGACCGCCGAGACCTTCAACGTTTCCTTCGTGGACCTGATGAAGAAGCGCTCCCGGCAGCAGACCATCCTCCTGCCGCGCCAGGTGGCCATGTTCCTGGCCCGGGAAATCGCCTCCCTGCCCTTCACGGACATCGGGCGGGCCTTCAACATGCACCACTCCACCGTCATGAATGCCATCGACTCGGTGCGGGAGCGCATGAAGCGGGATCCTGAATTCCACAGGATGGTCCAGGCCCTTCTGAATAGCATCCATTGACCTATAAGCACTTGATTCGTTCTCCACAGCGCCGGCCGCTGGGGAGTCCACAAGGGCCTCCTGGCGGGGTCCGCGGGGATCCAGAAACGGCGCCTTGCACAACGTACCAGGGGCTCTCCACAGCCTGTCCCGTGCAGGGAAACTCCGGTAAGATAGGGCTTTGACCCGACTTTCCACAGGCTGTCCCGCTCTTCAGCATCATCAAGGGTGATTCATGAATCTTAATCTTCAAGTATCCAAAGACCGTCTGGACCGAACCCTGGGTCTGCTGAAGCACGCTCTGGATCGCCGGGTGACGCTCCCGATCCTCCAGCACATCCTCGTGGATGTCCGGTCCAAGGAGGTCGTGCTCAAGGCCACGGACATGGAGCTGGCCTTCGAAGCCACCGTTCCCGGCGAAGGCCAGGGGCAGTGGACCATGGCCGTGCCCGGGAAGAAGTTCATTGAGACCGTGCGCGTCTTCCCTGAAGGTGTCCTCAGCCTGGAGTGCCCCGACGCCGGAGGCCGCCTGTGGCTGCGCGCCAAGGGCATGAACTCTGAGCACAACATCCAGCCGGGCGAGGGCTTCCCGGAGCTTCCCGCCCCCGGCAAAGAGCTGCCTGTCGTGAAGATCCCGGTGCTCCGGTTCAAGCGCGCCATCCAGCTGGGCTCCATTGCCGTGAGCCGGGACGCCACCAAGCCCACCCTCTCCGCGGTGCTGGTGCACCTCTCGAAGCACCATGTGCGGGTGGTCTCCACGGATGGTTTCCGCCTCGCCGTGGCCGAGGTTCCCTGCGACACGCGCCTCAAGGACGAGGTGCGGCTCATCGTCCCGAAGCGGGCCCTGGACCTGATCCCCACCCTGCTGGGCGACGAGGGCGAGGTGGAGCTCTGCTGGGACGGCACCACGCTCTTCCTGGACCAGCCCGGCCTCAAGTTCAGCACCCGCCTGGTGACGGGCAACTATCCCGCCTACGAGAAGGTCCTGCCAGCGGAGCTGCCCAAGCGCGTGATCATGGACCGCGAGGTCTTCCTGCGCACCCTCCGCTTCGTGGGCCTGAAGAAGGACGACTACAACAAGAACGTCCGGCTGTTCTACGAATTCCCGAACCTGCGCACGGTCTTCCAGCACCCGGACGAGGGCGTGAACCAGGCGACGCTGCCCTTCACGGGCGAAGAGAACCCCTTCGAGCTGGCCTTCAACATCGACTACCTCACGGAGCTGTTGGAGCGGCTGCCCGGGGAGGAAGTGGTCTACCAGTTCAAGGACGAGGTCGGGCAGGGCGTCTTCATGTCCCCCAGCCTGGAGGACTTCAGCTTCCGCTACGTCCTCATGCCCGTCCGCTTCGCCAACAGCGCGTCCGCCTGACCGGCGCCCACCACCCTGAAATCCTGCAGTCCACCAAACAACGATAAAGCGAGTCTTGATGTCTCAAGAAGTCCACAGCGCCCGAGTACACACCCCCCTGGAAACCGATAGCTACACCTCCGAAAACATCACGGTTCTGAGAGACCTCGAGGCGGTCCGCAAGCGGCCCGGCATGTACATCGGGGACACGGACGATGGCAGCGGCCTGCACCAGATGGTCTACGAGGTGGTGGACAACGCCATCGACGAGGCCCTGGCGGGGTTCTGCAGCCGGGTGGATGTGATCCTCCACGGCGATGGCAGCTGCAGCGTGGACGACAATGGTCGCGGGATCCCCGTCGACATCCACAAGGAAGAGGGCCGCAGCGCCGCGGAAGTGATCATGACCGTCCTGCACGCGGGCGGGAAGTTCGACAACACCAGCACCGAGGGCAAGAACGCCTACAAGGTCTCCGGCGGCCTCCACGGCGTGGGCGTCTCCTGTGTGAACGCCCTGTCGTCCAAGCTCTGGCTCACAGTCTGGAAAGAGGGCCAGGAGCACGCCATGACCTTCTCCCAGGGCAAGGCGGACGCCCCCCTGAAGGTCGTCGGTCCCACAGCCCGGCGTGGCACCCGCGTGCGCTTCATGCCCGATCCCGAGGTGTTCAACCACGTCCTCGACTTCAGCTTCGAGGTCCTCAGCCAGCGCCTGCGCGAGCTGAGCTACCTGAACCAGGGCGTGCACATCCGCATCACCGACGAGCGGACGGGCGACACCCACGACTTCATGAACGCCGGCGGCATCAGCGCCTTCGTGGAGCACCTGAACCGCAACAAGGTGGCCCTGCACAAGCCGCCGATCTTCATCAAGGACGAGAAGCAGGACACCACCGTGGAGGTGGCCCTCCAGTGGAACGACACCTACCAGGAGACCCTCTACTGCTTCACGAACAACATCCGCAACCGGGACGGCGGTGCCCACCTGGAGGGCTTCCGGGCCGCCATGACGCGGGTCATCAACAGCTACGCGGAGAAGAACAACCTGCTGAAGAGCGCCAAGGTGAGCCTCTCGGGCGAGGACGTCCGGGAGGGTCTGACCGCGGTGATCAGCGCCAAAGTCCCTGATCCCAAGTTTTCCAGTCAGACGAAGGACAAGCTGGTCTCCAGCGAGGTCAAGGGCATCGTCCAGACCATCGTCTACGAGAAGCTCTCCGCCTTCTTCGAGGAGAACCCTCGGGAGGCCAAGGCCATCCTGGAGAAGGCCATCGAGGCGGCCCGCGCCCGCGAGGCAGCCCGCAAGGCCCGCGAGCTGACCCGCCGCAAGGGCGCCCTGGACGGGGGCGGCCTGCCGGGCAAGCTGGCGGACTGCCAGGAGAAGGACCCCGCCCTCAGTGAGCTCTTCCTGGTGGAGGGCGACTCCGCCGGTGGCAGCGCCAAGCAGGGCCGCCACCGCGCCACCCAGGCCATCCTGCCTCTCAAGGGCAAGATCCTCAACGTGGAGAAGGCCCGCTTTGACCGGATCATCAGCGCGGTCGAGCTGCGGATCATGATCCAGGCCCTCGGCACGGGCATCGGCAAGGACGAGTTCAAGGTCGAGAACCTCCGCTACCACAAGATCGTGCTCATGACCGACGCCGATGTGGACGGCGCGCACATCCGCACCCTACTGCTGACCTTCTTCTACCGGCAGATGCCGGAGCTGGTGGAGCGCGGCCACCTGTACATCGCCCAGCCCCCGCTCTACAAGGTCAAGAAGGGCAAGACCGAGAAATACCTCAAGGATGAGCGGGCCCTGGAGGAGTTCCTCTTCCAGAAGGCCCTGGACGGCTGGAGTCTCACCCTGCCGGACGGCAGCGAGCACAAGGGCGCGATCCTGGTCCGCGAGATGAAGAAGTGGGGCGAGGTGAAGCAGCTCTACAGCAAGCTCGACCGCCGGGGCTACAGCCAGCCCCTGGTGGACGCCCTGCTGGCGGCCGGCCTGCTGGATGCGGACCGCTTCCTGGACCGGACCGAGCTGGACCAGCTGGCGTCGGCCATCACCAAGCAGAAGCTGGGCACCTGCGAGCTCGAGACCACCGAGGCCGTGGAGCTCCCCGCCGCAGGCGAGGAACCCGCCGTCACCATCCCCGCCAGCCACCGCCTCCGGGTGGTGCGCATGCACCTGAACCGCCCCATCACCCTGTGGATCGACAGCCAGGTGGCCCACTGGGGCGAGTTCCGCCGCCTGGCCTCCCTGCACCTGGAGCTGGCGGCCTTCCGGGGGGGCGAGCTGAGGCTCCGCCGTCTCAAGGACGCCAAGGAAACCGCCAAGGAGGCCGCCGCCGAGGAAGAGGGCGAGACGGCCCCGAAGCTCACCAAGGAGCAGGTCTTCACGGACCCCGAGGCCATGCTGGCCATGGTGATGGAGGAGGGCAAGCGGGGCCTGGGCATCCAGCGCTACAAGGGCCTGGGCGAGATGAATCCCGAGCAGCTCTGGGAGACCACCATGGACCCCGAGCGCCGCACCCTGCTGCAGGTCCGGGTGGACGATGCGGTGGAAGCCGACGAGATCTTCACCATCCTCATGGGCGATGCCGTGGAACCCCGCCGCCGCTTCATCGAGACCAACGCGCTGTTGGCCGAGAACATTGACATCTAAGCTCAATTTTTACAGTTATGTCGAGCAGCGTTCCACGTAGAACACCGGAAGCCCAATGAACCAGAACCGTATCGAGCCCCTGGAAATCGAAAAGGAAATGCGGAAGTCCTACCTGGACTACGCGATGAGCGTCATCGTCGGGCGGGCCCTGCCCGATGTCCGCGATGGCCTCAAGCCCGTGCACCGCCGCGTCATGTATGCCATGAAGGAGTCCGGCAACGAGTGGAACCGGGCCTACAAGAAGTCCGCCCGCACCGTCGGTGACGTGATGGGTAAGTACCATCCCCACGGCGACTCGGCCATCTACGACACCCTCGTGCGCATGGCCCAGCCCTTCTCCATGCGCCACGTGCTGGTGGACGGGCAGGGCAACTTCGGCTCCATCGACGGCGACTCCGCGGCGGCCATGCGCTACACCGAGGCCCGCCTGTCCCGGCTGGCCAACGAGCTGATGGGCGACATCGACCAGGACACGGTGGACTTCGGGCCCAACTACGACGGCAGCATGGAGGAGCCCCTCGTCCTGCCCTCCCGCTTCCCCAACCTCCTGGTGAACGGCTCCCAGGGCATCGCCGTGGGCATGGCCACCAGCATCCCGCCCCACAACCTGCGGGAGTGCTGCGGGGCCCTGGTCACCCTCATCGAGCATCCCGAGACCGGGCTCGACGGCCTCATGGCCCACATCCAGGGCCCCGACTTCCCCGGCGGCGGCCTCATGCTCGGCACCGAGGGCGTCGTGGACGCCTACCGCACCGGCCGTGGCCGCTGCGTGGTCCGCGCCAAGTCCCATGTGGAGCAGATCCGGCGGGCCGGAGACCGCGAGCAGATCGTCTTCACGGAGCTGCCCTACCAGGTCAACAAGGCCACCCTCACCGAGAAGATCGCCGAGCTGGTGCGCGAGAAGAAGATCGACGGCATCAGCGACCTGCGGGACGAGAGCGATCGCGAGGGCATCCGTCTGGTGGTGGAGCTCAAGAAGAACGAGCCCAGCGACATCGTGCTGAACCAGCTCTACCAGCAGACCCAGCTCCAGAACAGCTTCCCCATCACCATGCTGGCCATCGTGAACGGCCAGCCCCGGGTCTGCACCCTCCGGGAGGTCCTGCAGGAGTTCATCGGCTTCCGCCGCGAGGTGGTGACCCGCCGGACCCTGTTCCAACTGCGGAAGGCCGAGGAGCGCCACCACATCCTCATGGGCCTGAAGATCGCCCTGGACCACCTGGATGCGGTCATCAAGCTGATCCGCGCGGCCAAGAGTCCCGAGGAGGCCAAGGCCGGTCTCATGGCGGGCGCCTTCGCCACCGCCGCGGCCCTGAAGAGGGAGCCCTGGCTCTGCCTCTCCGCCGTGCAGGCCCAGGCCATCCTGGACATGCGCCTCCAGCGCCTGACCGGCCTGGAGCGGGAGAAGATCCTCGACGAGCTGGCCGAGCTGGAGAAGACCATCGCCAGGCTCAAGGCCATCCTGGCCGACGAGAGCCTGCTGTTGAACGTCATCAAGGAGGAGCTGCAGCAGGTGGCCGAGCAGTTCGGCAACGACCGCCGCACCGAGATCGTCGGCTACTCCGGCGAGATCCGCATGGAGGACGTGGTCCCCGACGATCCCATGGTCGTCACCATGTCCAAGGCCGGCTACATCAAGCGGACCGACCTGAACGCCTACCGCCGCCAGCGCCGCGGCGGCAAGGGCAAGGTGGGCATGAAGACCAAGGACGAGGACTTCGTCGAGCAGCTCTTCATGACCAAGGCCCACGACACCCTGATGGCCTTCACAGACAAGGGTATCGTCTACGCCCTCAAGGTTTATGATCTTCCAGAAGCCGCCGCCTCCACCCGGGGCAAGCACATCAAGAACCTCATCGCCCTGAAGGACGGCGAGAATGTCGTCACCCTCATGGCGCTGCGGGACTTCCCCGAGGGCGAGTACCTGGTCTTCGCCACCGCCGACGGCACCGTGAAGAAGAGCAGCCTGGCGGCCTATGCCAACATCCGCGCCAACGGCCTCATCGCCTTGAACATCGATGACGACAACCGCCTGGTGACCGTGCGCCGGTCCACGGGTACCCAGCAGATCGTGCTGGCCACCGCCCAGGGCAAGGCCATCCGCTTCCCCGAGGAGGACATCCGCGCCACGGGCCGCGCCACCACCGGCGTCCGCGGCATGAAGCTGGCGAAGGCCGACCACATCGTGGACATGGAGGTGGCGGACGCGCTGCCGGACCTGCCCGACGGTGTCGAGCCCGACGCGAGCACCGAGGACCACGGCATGCTGCTGACGGTCTGCGAGAAGGGCTACGGCAAGCGCAGCATGCTCCAGGACTACCGGCTCCAGGGCCGCGGCGGCACCGGGGTCATCAACATCCGCGCCGGGGTCCGCAACGGCCGGGTGGTGGGCTTCAAGCTCGTCAAGCCCGGGGAAGGCTGCCTCCTCATCAGCCAGGAGGGCATGGTCATCCGCTTCCTCATCGACGAGGTCCGGAAGACCGGCCGCGCCGCCCAGGGCGTGGGGCTGCTCAAGCTGGCGAGCCCCGAGGACCGGGTGGTGGGTCTGGCCAAGATCGACGCCAGCGCCATGGCCCTGGACGAGGAGGACGACCTGGTCGAGACCGATCTGGCCCATCCCGGCCCCGACGAGAGCGGCGAACAGCCCAAGCTGGGCCTGTAGCCAGCGTTTTTTCTCGAAGAAAACGGCGCGGGTTCCGCGCCGTTTTCTTTTGCTGCTCAGAGGTAAGAAGTCCAGTCCCCGTCCGTCAGCTCCACCGCCTCCCGCTCCAGGCGGGGCAGACGTTCCACATGGAACACATAGACCCAGGCCCGGTAGTGCAGGCCACCTTCGAGGACGACGGGCAGGACCTCGCGGCTGAAGAGGCCCTCTTCCACGCCCTCCAGGGGATCCAGGTCCGCCAGCGCCGAGTCGAGCTCTCCCTCGTCCTCGTAGCCCACGAAGTCCCCCCGGACCCAGCCGGGAGCGGGAGGCGCAGCCGCGGGTTCAGGACCGGGCACCAGGGCAGGGTAGCCTGCGGCCAGCTGGAAGAGCCGCCCCGGAGCCCAGGCCCGGGTCAGCCCCTCCGGGTGCGTCCGCAGCAGCCAGGCATGGTTCGACCCGCCCTCCCGCAGCGTCCCGTAGACAAACAGCCCATCCGCTCCGGTCACCTGCACCCCTTGAAAAAAATACCGCCAAAACGCGGTGCGTTTTGGCGGTGGCCTGACAGCCGGTCGGAGCTACTCCGGAATCGGGAACTGGTCGGTGAGGTGGAAGACCTCCTGGCGGACCCGGGCGAAGGTGCTGTCGTCGGCGCGGTGCCGCAGGGTCAGGTCGAAGAAGCGGGCGATGTGGTCCATCTCCTCCTCCTTCATTCCCCGGGTCGTGAGGGCCGGGCTGCCGAGGCGCACGCCGGAGGGCTTGAGGGGCGGGTTGGGATCGAAGGGGATGCCGTTCTTGTTGGTGGTCATGCCGGCGCGGTGCAGGCACTCCTCCGCCTCGTGGCCCAGGAGTCCGTGGTCCCGCAGGTCCACCAGGAACATGTGGTTGTCGGTGCCGCCGCTGACGATGCGCCAGCCGCGCTCCTGGAGGCCCTTGGCTAGGGCATGGGCATTCCGGATCACCTGGCCGCTGTAGGCCTTGAACTCGGGTTGCATGATCTCGTGCAGGGCCACGGCCTTGGCGGCGATGACGTGCATGAGGGGGCCGCCCTGGACGCCCGGGAAGACCGCTCGGTCCAGGTCCTTGGCATAGTGGGACTTGCAGAGGATCATGCCGCCCCGGGGGCCGCGCAGGGTCTTGTGGGTAGTGGTGGTTACATAATCCGCATGCGGCACGGGGCTCGGGTGGTGCCCCGTGGCGACCAGACCCGCGATGTGGGCCATGTCCACCATGAGCAGGGCCCCGACCTCATCGCAGATCTCGCGGAAGAGGGGGAAGTTCCAGGTCCGGCTGTAGGCGGAGGCGCCCACCACGATCATCTTGGGCTTGTGCTCGCGGGCCAGGGCGCGGACCTCGTCCATGTCCACCCGCTCGTCCTCCTTGCGCACGTGGTAGGCCACGAACTTGTAGAGGATGCCGGAGCTGTTCAGGGGGTGGCCGTGGGTGAGGTGGCCGCCGTGGGCCAGGTCGAGGCCCATGACGGTGTCCCCGGGCTTCAGGGCCGCGAGGTAGACGGCCATGTTGGCCTGGGCGCCGCTGTGGGGCTGGACGTTGGCGTGCTCGGCCCCGAAGATGTGCTTGGCGCGGTCCCGGGCGAGGTTCTCGATGATGTCCACCTGGCTGCAGCCGCCGTAGTAGCGCTTGCCCGGGTAGCCCTCGGCGTATTTGTTGGTGAAGTGGGAGCCCATGGACTGCATGACGGCCCGGGAGGCGTAGTTCTCCGAGGCGATCAGTTCCAGGTGGTGCCGCTGGCGCTGGACCTCCAGCTCCAGGGCCTGGAACACGGCGGGATCGACGGTTCGGATCACTTCATACATGGGGCGGCTCCAGTGGGATGCCCCTATCCTAGCCGCGCCGGAGCGGTGGAATCAGGCCCTCTTCGTGAGCAGAATCACAGTCGCGCGGCCATGCGACACTGGAAGCACGGAGTTCCCATGTCCTTCCTTCCGCCCCACGAGAGCCCCGAGCTGGAGCGCTTCGAGCACCCGCTGGCCAGCCGCTACGCCAGCAAGGCGATGGTGCGCCTGCTCTCGCCCCTCTACCGCCAGCGGGTCTGGCGGCGGCTCTGGCTCGCCCTGGCCGAAGCCGAGGGGGAGCTGGGCCTGCCTGTCACCGACGCCCAACTCGCGGAGCTGCGCGCGACCCAGGACGCGGTGGACCTCGAGGTCATCGCCCGTCACGAGTCCGCACTGCGCCACGACGTGATGGCCGCCATCCACGCCTGGGGCGAGCAGGCGCCGGGCGCCCGCCCCATCATCCACCTCGGGGCCACCAGCTGCTTCGTGACCGACAACGGCGACCTGCTCATCGTGCACGAGGCCCTGGCCCTCCTGCGCCAGCGCCTGCAGGACGTCATGGCCGCACTGGCCACCTTCGCGGCCCAGTGGCAGGACCAGCCGACCCTGGGCTTCACCCACTTCCAGCCGGCCCAGCCCACCACTGTGGGCAAGCGGGCCACCCTCTGGCTCCAGGACCTGCTGCTGGACCTGGAGGACCTGGACCACCTCATCCGCACCACGCCCGTGCGGGGCATCAAGGGCACCACCGGCACCCAGGCCAGCTTCCTGGAGCTCTTCGAGGGCGACGGCGCCAAGGTCGAGGCCCTGGAGGCGAGGTTCTGCGAGAAGGTGGGCTTCCCGGCCATCCCCGTGTCGGGCCAGACCGCCACCCGGAAGCTGGAGGACCGCATCGGCCAGGTGCTCTGCGGCCTCGCGGCCTCGGCCTCGAAGTTCGCCAGCGACCTCCGCCTGCTCCAGCACCTCAAGGAGGTCGAGGAGCCCTTCGAGACCCAGCAGATCGGCTCCAGCGCCATGCCCTACAAGCGCAACCCCATGCGGTCCGAGCGCATCAACAGCCTCGCCCGCTTCGTGCTGGGCCTGCTGCCCTCCAGCTACCAGACCAGCGCCAGCCAGTGGATGGAGCGCACCCTGGACGACAGCGCCCACCGCCGCCTCACCATCAGCCAGGGCCTGCTGGCGGTGGACGCCATCCTGGTGCTCTACCGCAACGTGGCCTCGGGACTGGTGGTCTATCCGAAGATGATCGAGGCCCGCCTCGCGCAGGAGCTGCCCTTCATGGCCGCCGAGGTGCTGCTGATGGAGGCCGTGAAGCGCGGCGGGGACCGCCAGGACCTGCACGAGCGGTTCCGCGTCTCGGCCCTGGAGGCCGGTCGCCGGATCAAGGCCGAGGGCCGGCCCAACGAGCTGCTGGAGCTCCTGGCCGCGGACCCCGCCTGGGCCATGACCGAGACCGAGCTGGCCGCCCTGCTCGACGCCGGGCGCTTCACGGGCCGCGCCGGGGAGCAGGTCCGCCAGTTCCTCGCGGGTCCCGTGGCCCGGGCCCTGCAGGATCACGTGCCCGCAGACTCCGCCGCCGTGCGGGTCTGATCCCCGCGCGAGCCGTCCCCCCAGCCTTGAATGCACCACCCGAGAGGTAGCCGCATGCTGAAACTTGCCGTCATTGGTGCCCAGTCGCTGCTGGGTCGCGAGCTGGTGAGCGCCCTGGAGGCCTGCGAGGCCTCGGTGGTGCCCCTCTCCATCGGGGCCCTGACCGTGGATGAAGAGGTGGGCGACCTCGTGGTCTTCGCCCCCAGCCAGCTGCTGCTCCAGGGCCTGGACGCGGTGCTCCTGGTGGACACGCCGGACCCGGCCCTCCTGGAGGGCTTCCCGGGCCGCATCCTGGACCTGCGGGCGGAACCCGAGGCCAGGATCGACCCCGTGCCCCTGGCCGGGACCTGGCCCGAAGGCGCGAAGAGCCTGCGGGGGCGCCCCGCCCTGGAGCAGGTCCTGGCCCTCATCCCCTCCCTGGTCGAGGGCGCCGGCGAGGTCGGTGGCACCCACCTGCGCTCCGTGGCCTGGCTGGGCGATCAGGGGCTCGACGGCCTCGTGGAGCAGACCCTGGCCGTGCTCAACGGCGAGGACCCCCTGCCCGGCAAGCTCGGCTACCGCCAGGCCTTCGAGGTGGTGCCCGTCTCGCCCGTCGTCGGCAAGGGGCGCCTGATGGAGATCCGGGTGCCCTCCTTCCATGGCGACCTGCTCGTCCTGCAGGTCCGCGCCCAGGAGGGCCACACTCTGACCAAGAAGGAGGCCCCGGCGGGCGTCCAGTGGGTGGAGGCCGCCCCCAGCTCGCGCGAGGTGGCGGTCAGCGCCGACCTGCTGGCGCACCTCGACCTCGCGGGCGACGGCAAGGCCGCCGTCCTGACCCTGGGCTTCGACCCTGTGCTGTGGGGCGTGCTCCGCCCGACCCTGCGCCTGTTCGGGCTGATGTAGGCAGCCATGGCCGGCAAGCTCGACGACCCCCAGGAGCGCGGGGACTTCTTCAAGTCCCTGGGGACCCTCTTCGCAGGGTTCGTGGCCAACCGCATCGAGGACGCGGTGACCAAGCTGGGCCCCACCCTCCTGCGGCCACCGGGCGCCCTGGATGAGTTCGAGTTCCTCACCAAGTGCACCCGCTGCGACAAGTGCGTCCGGGCCTGCCCGGAGAACGCCGTCCTCAAGGCGCCGCCCACGGCCGGACTCGCCCTGAAGACTCCCTACATCGATCCCCGCAGCATCCCCTGCTTCCTGTGCACCACCCTGCCCTGCGTGGCGGAGTGCGAGGACCAGGCCCTGGTCTGGCCCCAGCTCACCCAGGCGGATGGCACGGTGCTCGGGGGGCCGAAGGCCGTGCGCATGGGCACTGCCCGGGTGAAGTCCAGGCTCTGTGTCACCTGGGAGTCCCTGGACCACGAGTCCCGCGCCTGCCGCATCTGTGTGGACCGGTGCCCCTATCCCGAGGAGGCCATCTGGCTGACGGAGCCTGAAGCGGGCGAGCCCTTCGGCCACCCCGTGGTTTCCGCAGAGGTCTGCACCGGCTGCGGCATCTGTGTCTTCTCCTGCCCCGCCGAGCCCGCCGCGATCATCGTGGAGCCCCGCCGGGACTAGCTGATGGTGATGCCGCTGGTCTCGGCCACTTCGTGGGCGTTGTAGCTGGAGCGCACAAGGGGACCCGCATAGACCGTGGTGAAGCCGCAGCTCTTGGCCAGCTCGCCCAGGGTGGTGAACTCCTCCGGGGGCACGTAGCGCTTCACGGGCAGCTGGTGGCGCGTGGGTCGCAGGTACTGGCCCAGGGTGAGGATGTCCACGCCGGCGCAGGCCAGGGCCTCGAAGGTGGTGCGGAGCTCCGCCTCGGTCTCGCCCAGACCCAGCATCAGCCCGCTCTTGGTGCGGAAGGCAGCTCCATAGAGGGCGGAGCCGACCTCCTTCGCGTGGGCGAGGACGGCGAGGCTGCGCTCGAACCGGCCTGCGGGCCGCACCTCGGGATAGAGGCTGGGCACCGTCTCGGTGTTGTGGTTGAACACCGCCGGGCCCGCGGCGACCACCCGCGCGACGGCCTCCCGGTCGCCCAGGAAGTCCGGCACCAGCACCTCCACCCCCACGCCGGGATTGCGGCGGCGGATGGCCAGGACGGTCTCGGCGAAGTGGGCCGCGCCGCCATCCGGCAGGTCGTCGCGGTTCACGCTGGTCAGCACGGCGAACCGCAGTCCCATGGTGGCCACGCGCTCGGCGGTCTCCTGGGGCTCCCGGGGATCCAGCGCCAGGGGCTTGCCGCTCTGGATGCTGCAGAACCCGCAGGCCCGGGTGCAGATCCCGCCCATGAGCAGGAACGTGGCGGTACCCTGGGAGAAGCAGTGGGTGCGGTTGGGGCAGCGACCCTCTTCGCAGACCGTGTGCAGGTGAGAGTCGCGCAGGTCCTTCTTCATGGCATGAAGGTCCCCGAGCTTCACCCGCTCCTTGGTGATCCAGTCGGGGAGCCGGGGATGACCATCGAGGACCTCCCGGCCGGCGCGCTTCGAGAATCGGGGCATGGAGACTCCTGAGCCTCCAGTCTTCCTCAGCCCGCTCGGCGTGACCAGACACTCTATGATGCGGGGATGTCGAAGACCCTTCCCCGGCTGCTGCGCCGGGAGCAGCTCGCCTTTCTCGCCCGGGACCACTCGGCGTGGGGTGGGCACCTGGACCGGGTGCGGGCCTTTCTGGGCGAGGGCCTGCAGGCCGCCGACCCCACCCGGCCCGTACTGATCCTGGGCGCGGGGTCGGGGCTGGAGGTGCCCTGGGCCTTGGCCCCCCCAGACACCACCGGCTGGGACGTGGACCCCTGGAGCCGCTGCTGGACGGCCCTGCGGCACCGCCGCTGGGCGCCCTGGGTCTTCGAGGACCTCACCGGGGGGCTGCAGGGCCTGGAAGATCTCGCGGCCCGGGCCCTGGCTGAACCCTGGTCGGGGCGCCGCCGGCCCCCGGGGCAAGCCGCCCAGAGGCTGGCGGGCCTGCTCCCCTCGCTGGACCCCGAGCCCGCGGCGCTGCGGGCCTGGATTGCCGCGCGGCGGCCGGGGACCATCCTCTCGGCCAACGTCATGGGCCAGCTCGGAGTGGTGGCCGAGCATCTGCTGGAGGCCCGGTTCGGAGGGCCACCCTGGAATCCGGATCCAGAGGAGGCGGATCCCCTGGCGGAGGCTGTGGAGGCCTGGACGGCCAAGGTCCTGGCGGCCCACCTCGCGGTCCTGGGGGCCAGCGGGGCAGAGCTCTGGCTGGTCTACGACCGGGCCGTGTTGTTCACCGAGGCCCCCCTGCGCCTGGGGGGTTGGGCCTCGCCCTGGACCCGGCAGGTCCAGGGTGCCGAAGGGGTGGAGGCCAGCGACCCTCTGGCCGGCCTCGACGTGGCGTCCACACTGGCCGGGACTGGGAGAACCCCGTGCCGTCAGGAGCGCTGGCTCTGGCCGGTGGGGCCGGAGCAGCAGCACGTGGTGGAGGCCCAGGCCTTCCGGTCGCCCGGCGGGGGGCCTGATTTCCCTGTGGCAACCGTCAACCCTTGCCCCCGAGCGCAGCCGCAACAGCCATAATGGTGGGCTTATGCCTGTCTCCTCCCGGCTGGTGTCGCTTCTGGCCAGTCCCCCTCCTCCCTGTGACCACCGGGCCCACCCAGCCGGCGGAACCAGGGCTGTCACCACCTTGATCCGGGAAGCCTAAGTCATGCCCAATGTCAGACGACTCCTCCTGGGGCGGCGGCTGTCCAGTGTCGAGAGCCACCACAACAAGGTCAGCAACGTCATCGGCCTGTCCGTGTTCAGCTCGGACGCCCTCTCCTCCGTGGCCTACGCCACCCAGGAGATCATGGCCAGCCTGTCCAGCAACCTCCACGGCATCGCGGCCGCTGCCACCGTGGCCGCCGTGCATCCCCTCTTCGGCCTTTCGGTGCCGGTGGCTCTGGGCATCATCGGGCTGCTGGCGGTCCTGGGCATCAGCTACCGGCAGACCATCCTGGCCTACCCCACCGGCGGCGGCGCCTACATCGTCGCCAAGGAGAACCTGGGCGAGATCGCGGCCCTGGTGGCGGGCGCCAGCCTGCTCATCGACTACATCCTCACCGTGGCCGCCTCGGTGTCGTCGGGCGTCGCGGCCATCACGGCGGCCATGCCCAGTCTTGACGGCCACAACGTCTTCATCACCATCGTCTGCATCGCCCTCATCGCCATGGCCAACCTGCGCGGCGTGAAGGAGAGCGGGGCCCTCTTCGCGGTGCCCACCTACGGCTTCGTGGCCCTGATGCTGGTGATGATCGGGTTCGGGACCGTGCGGACCTTCCTGGCGGGGGGCCCCACCCACGTGCAGGTGCAGACCGCCGTGGAGCACACCCAGCGCTTCGGCGGGCTGGCGCTGATCTGGATCTTCATGCGCGCCTACTCCGCCGGCTGCACCGCGCTGACGGGGGTGGAGGCCATCTCCAACGGCGTGCAGGCCTTCAAGGACCCGCCGGAGCGGAACGCCTCCAAGACCATGATCTGGATGGTCCTCCTCCTGGGGATCATGTTCCTCGGCATCACCCTGCTGGCGAACCGGCTGGGGGTCGTCTATCAGCACAGCATCGACCCCAGCGTCGTGCCGGAGACCCTGCTCTCCAAGCTGGCCAAGGCCATCTACGGCGACGTCACGCACGGGCTGCCCAAGCTGATGTACTACCTCACCCAGGGCTTCACCTTCGCCATCCTGGTGGTCGCCGCGAACACCGCCTACGCGGACTTCCCGCGCCTGGCGGCGCTCATGGGCCGGGACAACTACCTGCCCCGCCAGTTCGCCAGCCAGGGGGACCGCCTAGTCTTCTCCAACGGCATCCTGATCCTGACCTCCGTCAGCTGCTTCCTGGTCTTCGTCCTCCACGCCAACACGGACCTGCTGCTGCCGCTCTACGCCCTGGGCGTGTTCACGGGCTTCACCATCTCCCAGGCGGGCATGGTCATGCACTGGACCAAGCTCAAGCGGGAGGAGCCCCGCTGGCTCGCCAAGGCCGTCACCAACGGCATCGGCATGCTGGCTTCGGGCGTGGTCATGCTCGACATCGCGGTCACCAAGTTCGTCCACGGCGCCTGGCTGGTGGTGGTGCTGATCCCCCTGATGGTGTGGCTCTTCCTGAAGATCCACCGCCACTACATCCGGGTGAAGTCCATCCTGGCGGGCAGCCGCACGGAGTTCCTGCCCCACCGGCGGAACCGCGTGGTGGTGCTGGTCTCCGGCATCCACTCGGGCGTGGTGCAGTCGCTCAACTACGCGAAGGTCATCGCCTCCCACGGCGAAGTGGAGGCCCTCACCGTGGACTTCCCGGATGAGCACGGCCGGGAGAGCGCGGCCCTGGAAAAGCTCCGCTCCGACTGGCCCCACTACTGCGAAGGCATCCCCCTGCGGTCCATCGAGAGCCCCTACCGGAAGATCGTCGAGCCCATCGTCGAAGAGCTCGACCGCATGCGCCGGGCCGAGCCCGAATACACCATCACCGTGATCCTGCCGGAGTTCGTGACCGGCCACTGGTGGGCCAACGTGCTGCACAACCAGACCGCCTGGCGCATCAAGGGCACCCTGCTGCTGAAGCCCAAGACGGTGGTGATCTCGATCCCCTACCACCTGGAGCCTCTGGTGGAGTAGCCTCCCTCCTGGGGGAGCTTCATGCAGAGCCTCAGACGGATCCTCCTGGGCAGGCGGCTCTCCAGCCAGGAGACGCCCCACACGAAGATCAGCAACCCCATCGGCCTGGCGGTGTTCAGCTCGGACGCCCTGTCCTCCGTGGCCTATGCCACCCAGGAGATCATGGCCTCGCTGTCCGGGGCCCTGGCCCAGGCCGCGGGCGCCGGAGTGCTCGCGGGGGTGGCCGGCCACGCGATCTTCGGCTGGTCCATCCCCGTGGCCCTGGGCATCGTGGCCCTGCTGGTGATCCTGGCGATCAGCTACCGGCAGACGATCCTGGCCTATCCGGGTGGCGGCGGCGCCTACATCGTGGCCAAGGAGAACCTGGGGGACCTGCCGGCCCTGACGGCGGGGGCCTCGCTGCTCATCGACTACCTGCTGACGGTGGCGGTATCCGTCTCCTCGGGGGTGGCGGCCATCACCGCGGCGGTCCCGGCGCTCGCCGGGCACAATGTGTCGCTCACCATCCTGGCCATCGGCTTCATCGCCCTCATGAACCTCCGGGGCATCCGGGAGAGCGGGATCGTGTTCGCCGTGCCCACCTACGGGTTCGTCGTGGGCATGCTGCTGGTGCTTGGCTACGGTCTGGTGCAGCTCCTCCTGGGGCGGGGCCCCGCCCTGCCCCAGGCCCAGCAGGTGGTCGAGCAGGGCGTCCACCTGGCGGGCCTGTCCATGGTGTGGATCTTCATGCGGGCCTACAGCGCGGGCTGCACGGCCCTCACGGGTGTCGAGGCCATCAGCAACGGCTCCACCGCCTTCCGCGATCCCGCCGGCCCCAACGCCGCCAAGACCATGGTCTGGATGGTGGTGCTGCTGGGCACCATGTTCCTGGGCATCACCTTCCTCGCCCACCGCCTGGGCGTCACCTACCAGCACAGCACGGACCCCAGCGTGGTGGCGGAGACGCTGCTCTCCAAGCTGAACAAGGCCATCCTTGGGGACGTGACCCAGGGGTGGCCCCGGCTGGTCTACTACGGGGTCCAGGGCTTCACCTTCGCCATCCTGGTGGTGGCGGCGAACACGGCCTTCGCCGACTTCCCCCGGCTGGCCGCCCTGCAGGCCCGGGATGGGTTCCTGCCCCGGCAGTTCGCCTCCCAGGGGGACCGGCTGGTCTTCTCGAACGGCATCCTGCTGCTGTTCTTCTTCTCGGCCCTGCTGGTGTGGCTGTTCCACGCCAACACGGACGTGCTGCTGCCGCTCTACGCCGCCGGCGTCTTCATGGGCTTCACCATCAGCCAGACAGGCATGGTGGCCCACTGGCGGAAGGTGCGGGGTCGCCACTGGCACCTGAAGGCCTTCGTGAACGGCCTGGGCGCGGTCACAGCCCTGATCGTGCTGCTGGACATCGCCATCACCAAGTTCATCCACGGCGCCTGGATCGTCCTGCTGCTGGTGCCCCTCCTCGTGGCGCTCCACTTCAGCATCCGGCGCCACTATGTCGGGGTGCGCTCCCGGCTGGCCGCCAGCCGCACGGACGCGGTGCTGCCCCCCAAGCACCATGCGCTGGTGCTGGTGAACAGCATCCACGGCGGGGTGGTGCAGTCCCTGCTCTACGCCCGCCTCATCGCCGGGGACCGGGTGGAGGCCATCACGGTGGACCTGGGCTCAGATGGTGGCCGGGACAGCAGCGCCATCGAGAAGCTCCGGGAGGACTGGACCAGCTACGGCATGGGCATCCCGCTGCGGGTGCTGCCGAGCCCCTACCGGCGCATGGTGGAGCCGATCCTCGAGGAGGTGGAGCGCCTCCTGATCGCGGAGCCCGAGCTGGCCCTCACCGTGATCCTGCCGGAGTTCATCACCTCCCACTGGTGGCAGCAGTTCCTGCACAACCAGAGCGCCCTGCGCATCAAGGCCGCCCTGCTCCTCCGGACCGGCGTGATCGTGACCTCGGTGCCGGTGCACCTGCCCTGAGGGGTTCTCTTAGCGCAGCCGCGGCGCGGGCCGGGCCAGGAGCTCCTGGCCGCTGAGCAGCTCGGCCAGGGTCTGGTGCCGGGGGCTCAGCACCATGCAGAGGAAGCTCAGGGGGAAGCAGGCCACGGAGAGGAGGTGCACCACCGAGAAGGTGATGCGGCGCTCGGGGGTGTTCTCGGGGAGGGTCACGCCGAAGTAGCCCATCATCGGTGACTGCCCCGTAAGGCCCAGGGGCGCGAGGAAGAGCACCCAGGAGAGGGCGATCAGGTAGGGCACCACAAAGAACCAGGCCCCCGTCAGCAGCCGGGCCGGCGGGACACCCAGCACCCAGGCCGGCAGCAGCAGACCCAGGCCCTGGAGGCAGGCCAGCAGCAGGGCCTCGGAGGCCTCGACTTTCACCAGAGGCCAGAAGCTGTTGGCGGGCTCGTAGGCCACAGGTGGGGGCAGCGGGGCGGCGGGGAAGGCCGCCGCCAGCTCGGCGCCCTCGTGGCTCGGGAGTCCCGCCGGCAGGAGCTCCTCGGGGCTCACCTCCACAGCGACGGCGGCCACGCGGCCCAGGGCGGGGGCGGTGAGGGTCCGGGGCGGGGACGTGAAGGCCACCTGGGCCAGGGTCGAGGCCTGGAACAGCATGGGGCGCCCCTGCCGGGGTGGCGCGAGGCCCAGGCCGCACTCCGGGCACTCCGCCGCCAGGGGCGAGAGGCGGCTCTTGCAGCTCGGGCAGTTCCGGGAGACGGGGGCGACCATGCCCTCTAACTATCCGCCAACTGGGCGCCCAGCGGAATGCCGGCCCGGTGGAAATTGACGCCAGCCGTCCCCCAGAGGCATGGGACCATCGGGGTTCGGGTGCCGCGCCCCTGCGCCCCGAGCCCGAGACCCCTGGCCGACAAGGACCCTGCATGGTTTCCGAACCCATCGGTGCTTTCCATCCCAGCACCCGGCTGTACCGCTTCACCATCCTGTTCTTCATCAGCCTGCTGGTCTTCGGCAGCTACTTCGCCTACGACAGCATCGGGGCGCTCGAGACCACGCTGATGAAGGAGCTGAACCTCGGCCGCGGCGACATCGGGAACCTCTACACCGCCTATTCTGTGGCGGCGATCGCCATCGTCTTTTTCGGCGGCATGCTCTACGACCTGCTCGGGCCCCGCCGGGCGAGCCTCCTCTTCAGCCTCCTGGTCTTCGTGGGCGCCGTCATGGTGGCCATGGCCAAGAGCAAGTGGATGCTCTTCGGGGGGCGGCTGGTCTTCGGGGCGGGCTCCGAGTCCCTGATTGTGGTGCAGAGCGCCATCATCAGCCGCTGGTTCAAGGGCAAGGAGATGGCCATGGCCTTCGGCATCGCCCTCACCATCAGCCGGGTGGGGACCCTCTTCAGCTTCAACATCGAGGAGCTCATCGCCACCTACTTCGGCAGCTTCCGGATCGCCCTCTGGGCCGCGGCGGGCTTCTGCCTGTTCTCGGTGCTGTGCAACCTGGTGTTCAACCTCATGGACCGGCACGGGGAGCAGGTGCTGGAGCTGGCGAAACCCGGCGCCGGGGACCGCATCGTCTTCTCGGACATCAGGAAGTTCACCTCGTCCTACTGGCTCGTGGTGCTCCTCTGTGTGACCTTCTACAGCGCCATCTTCCCCTTCACCGCCCTGGCCACGGACATGTTCCACGACAAGTGGCACCTGCCCCTGGTGAGCGCCAGCTCCGGCAGCTTCCTCTCCCAGGTGTTCTTCAACTTCACCCACATGTTCAACACGGCGCCCGGCGTCACCAGCATCGTCATCGCCGCCTCCATGATCTTCGCGCCCTTCGCCGGGGACCTGGTGGACCGCATCGGGCGGCGGGCCTCCCTCATGGTGCTGGGTTCTCTCATGCTCATCCCGGCCCACCTGCTCATGGGCATCACCCACTGGAACCCCATCCCCATGATGATCCTGCTGGGGGCGGCCTTCGTGCTGGTGCCCGCGGCCATGTGGCCCTCGGTGCCCCTGGTGGTGGACGAGAAGCGGGTGGGCACTGCCTTCGGGTTGATGACGGCCATCCAGAACCTCGGGCTCGGCCTCTTCCCCTTCCTCAATGGCAAGCTGCGGGATGCCACCGGGACCTACACGGCCACCCAGGTCATGTTCGCCGGCCTCGGCCTGGCGGGGCTCATCTTCGCCTTCCTCCTGCTGCGCTCCGACCGGCGTCACGGGGGCGCCCTGGAAGCGGGGCGACCGGTGGAGCCTTGAGGCGCTAAACTCTCCCCATCCCGGAGGGCCCATGACCGGCTGGCGAAGGATCCTGGCAAGCCTGGCCGCAGGCCTGGTCTGCCTGGGGTCCCTCCTGGCGCTGCTGGCCTGCGGCCCCGGCGTGCCGCCACCAGCCCCGGCCCAGACGCAGGCCCAGGTGGCGCCCCCGGTGGACGCCATTCCCGCGCATGTCCGCCAGACGCTGGACTATGTCCGCCAGCACGGTTTCCCGCCCCCCGGGTTCGTGGGGGGCCGGATCTACGGGAACTACGAGGGCCAGCTGCCCCGCTACAATACCCGGCGGAAGCGCATCGAGTACCGCGAGTGGGATGTGCGGCTCCGGGCCGAGGGCCGCAACCGCGGTGCCGAGCGCCTGGTGACCGGCAACGACGGCCGGGCCTGGTACACCCCCGACCACTACCGGACCTTCGTCGAGGTGAAATGACCGGGCTCGCCTCTCCCGCGCCCGGGGACCCGCTCCTCCAGGTCTGGCGCGGGTCGGCAGCCTCCCTGGTGGAAGCCGTCACGGGGCCCGCCTGGTGCCTGCGGGGCGCCCACATGCGGACCCGGCGCGGCCTCCTGGAGGAGTGGGCCGCGGCCACCCCGTTCCCGCCCCACTTCGGGGGCACCTGGGACGCCCTGCGGGACGCCCTGTCGGACCTGCCCGAGGGCGGCACCTTCGTGATCCTGGACGCAGACCAGCTGCTGCAGGAGGCTACGCCCGGGGAGGCCCTCACCTGGCTGGCCGTGCTGCGGGCGGCAGCGGGGGACCTGGCGCCCCGCCCCTTCCGGGTGATCCTCCAGGTGGAACCTTCGCGCTGTCCGGGCCTGGCGGCGGGGGTGCGGGCACTGCTGGCGGGGAACCCCGAGGGGCCGAATTAACTGTTTCAACACTCGATTGGGTTTTGTGACTATCCTGGGGCTCTTCCGGATCGGAGAACTCCATGAGCCGCGACCTCTTCAGCCCTGCCACCCTCGGTACCCTCACCCTCTCGAACCGCGTGGTCATGGCCCCCATGACCCGCAACCGCTCCCTCGGCAACGTCCCCGGGGAGCTGGTGGCGACCTACTACGGCCAGCGCGCCAGTGCGGGGCTCATCATCACCGAGGGCACCTCGCCCTCGCCCAACGGCCTGGGCTACCCCCGCATTCCGGGCATCTTCTCCGCGGCCCAGGTGGCCGGCTGGAAGGCGGTCACGGAGGCTGTGCACGCCCGGGGTGGGCACCTCTTCATGCAGCTGATGCACACGGGCCGCATCGGCCACCCGGCCAACCTGCCGGCGGGAGCCGAGGTGCTGGCGCCGTCGGCCGTGGCGGCGGCGGGGGAGATCTGGACGGACTCCCAGGGGATGCAGCCCCATCCGGTGCCCCGGGCCATGACCGAGGCTGACCTCCGGCAGGCCGTGGCGGAGTTCACCCAGGGCTGCATCAACGCCGTGGCGGCGGGCTTCGACGGGGTGGAGCTCCACTCGGCCAACGGCTACCTGCTGGAGCAGTTCCTCAATCCGGGCTCCAACACCCGCACGGACGCCTACGGCGGCTCCATCGAGAACCGCAGCCGCTTCACCCTGGAGGTGGCCGCCGCCGCGGTGGCCGCCATCGGGAAGGACCGGGTGGGCATCCGGCTGTCCCCCCACGGCGTGTTCAACGACATCGCGCCCTTCGCGGAGACCGAGGCGGCCTACACCTACCTGGCCCGGCAAATCGACGCCCTGGGTCTGGTCTACCTCCACCTGGTGGACCACAGCGCCATGGGCGCGCCGCCGGTGGCGCCGGCCACCGTCCAGAAGATGCGGGAAGCCTACCGGGGCACCCTGATCCTGAGTGGCGGCTACGACCGCGACCGGGCCCAGGCGGACCTGGCTGCGGGCAAGGCGGACCTGGTCGCCTTCGGCCGCCCCTTCATCTCGAACCCGGACCTGCCAGCCCGCCTCCAGGCCGGAGCGCCGCTGGCCGCCTACGACATGAGCGCCTTCTACACGCCCGGGGCGAAGTCCTACACGGACTATCCACCCCTGGGCGGCTGAGCGCCTAGAACTGGTCCCGGAAGGCCTCGAAGGCCTGGCGCAGCTCGGCCACCTCAGCGCGGAGGCTGGCCACCTCGGCCTCGAGCTGCTCCACACGACCGGTGCGGGCGGGGGCGGCCTCGGGGGTGCCGCCGGTCTCCACGGGACCCGCGAGCAGCTGGGCCACCCGGGCCTCCCGGGCGCCGGGAGCCCGGGGCAGGCGCAGCACCAGGGGCGGCTCGGCCTCCAGCAGCACCGCCAGGCAGCCTTCGACTTCGGCGAGGTCCGGGAAGGCGTACATGCGCCGCGTGTTGGTGCGCAGCTCGCCGGGGGTCTGGGGTCCCCGGAGCAGCAGCTCCGCCAGCAGGGCCGCCTCCTGTACGGACAGGTTCCAGGTGGGCTTGGCGGTGTGGGCGATCTTCACCACGCGGCCCGGCCAGTGCTCCGCCAGCCCCCGCTGGATTAGGGTGTCCACCGCGGCCTGGACCTCGGCTTCCCCCACCGAGAGCACGGGCTCGCGGTTGCTGGACTGGTTGCAGGCGTTGACCAGGCTGTTCAGGGACAGCGGGTAGACGTCCGGGGTGCTGAGCTGCTTCTCCAGGAGGCAGCCCAGCACGCGGCACTCCAGGGGCTCGAGGTCGAAGTCCATCCCGCCGCCTACTTCCCGATCAGGCCGGTCGTGGGGCTGCTGGCGCTGGCGTAGAGGCGCTTGGGCATGCGGCCGCTCTCGAAGGCCAGGCGGCCGGCCTTGACGGCCAGGTCCATGGCCTGGGCCATCTTGGTGGGCTCGCCCGCCTCGGCGACCGCGGTATTGAGCAGCACGCCGTCGGCACCCAGCTCCATGGCCAGGGCCGCGTCCGACGCCGTGCCCACGCCGGCATCCACGATCATGGGCAGGTGGTAGGCCTCCAGCACCTCCTTGATGAGCAGGAGGGTCATGGGGTTCTGCACGCCCAGGCCCGAGCCAATGGCGCTGCCCAGGGGCATGACCGCCGCGCAGCCGACATCACAGAGCTTCTTGGCCAGGATGGGGTCCGCGTTCACGTAGGGCAGCACCACGAAGCCCTCCTTCACGAGGATCTTGGCGGCCTCCAGGGTCTCTTCGTTGTCCGGGTAGAGGCTCTTGGGATCGCCGATGACCTCGAGCTTCATCCAGTTGGTCTCCAGGGCCTCGCGGGCCAGCCGGGCCACCCGCAGGGCGTCCTCCCGGGTGTAGCAGCCCGCGGTGTTGGGGAGCAGGGCGATGTCCTTGGGGATCCAGTTCAGGATGTTGTCCTCGCCCTTGGCCCCCAGGTCGAAGCGGCGCACGGCCAGGGTCACCATCTCCACCCGCGCGGCCCGGTAGCAGGCCTGCATGGTGGCGAAGTCCTTGTACTTGCCCGTCCCGAGGACGAGGCGGTTGCTGAAGTTCTTGCCGGCGATGACGAGGGACATGGGCGCTCCGAAGCACCAGTCTAGCCCCGCTGGCCCTTGGCTCAGAGGGGAAGGGCGGCGGGACGGGTCAGGTCCAGCCCCTGCTCAGCGCCGTCCTGGCGGTAGATGACCCGCAGGGGCAGGTCCAGCCCGGCCTCCCGCCCGCGGAGGAAGACCAGCCCACGACAGGACTGGCCCGGCGCCAAGCGCCCCGGGGACCAGGCCTGCTCCCGGAAGAAGGTCCCGAGCTTGAGGTTGCTGTTCGCGGCCACCAGGGCGTTGGGCAGGCCCACCAGGAAGCCGGCCACGGCGAAGGCGCCATAGATCATGCGCTCCGACAGATAGAGTCCGGCGGTGCTTGAGGAGGCGCCCAGGGAGAGCAGGGCCGGAATGCCCGGGTAGAGGAGGTAGGCCAGGCTGTGCTGCTGAACCAGTTTCATCGCCGCCTCGGGGCTGAGGGCTTCCACGCCCTCTGGGAGCTGCAGGCCCACCACCTCCACCTCCGCGCCGCTCCGGTTCTCGAGGCTCAGGGCCACGACGCGGAGACCGGCCTTCTGGGCCCGCTCCTCGTAACGGGAGTTGTCCCCCCAGGGCTGGGGCGTCGTCCAGCCGGAGAGGTCGGCGCTTCGGGTTGCCGCCGGGGGCGGGGACACCAGGGTCACGGGTCGGTAGATGCGGGCGCAGTCCAGGACACCCAGCAGCAGGCCCAAGGCGATGACGAAAGTCTTCATGGCAAACCCCTGAACGAAAGGTCGGCGGCCCGAAGGTACCTTCCGGGGTGGGGGCTTGCCAGGGCAAGACCCAGGAGGGCACCCCAGAAATGGGCCTGGGGCAGGGACTCCCAGGCGGGATGGGCGGCCAGCAGCCCGGAGCCGCCAGCGAGCTCCCCGCCGAGCTTCAGGGCCAGGCCGCCCAGCAGGGCCAGGCCCACGGCCAGGGACAGCCCCTGGGTGGCCTGGCGGAGCCCGACCCAGGCCCACAGCACGCAGGCGAGCCCCGAGGCCCCGCGATACTGGTCCAGGCCCAGGGAGGGCAGGAGCAGCAGGCTCAGCAGGGGCGCTGCCAGGAGGGCCACGGCCAGGAGCCCCGGGCGGTCCTCCCGGCGGGCCAGGGACAGGGGCACCGCCAGCGCGCAGGCATTGGCCAGGGCGTGCTCCCAGCCATAGTGGACCAGGTGGCAGGTCCAGAGGCGCCAGGGCTCGCGAAGGGCGGCGGCTGTGAGGGCGAAGGGGTCCATCAGGTCCGCCGGAACCGCAGGGCCGCGCCCAGGATCAGAAGCGCGCCGAAGGCCTCGAGAAGACTGGTGCCGCCGCCGAAGTTCCGCCCGCCACTCTGGCGGAGGGACACCCCCTGCCGGTCCACCACGTCCACATCCCTGCGCTCGCCGCTGGCGACGCTGGCCTTGAACGTGGCCACCTCGGTGTCCAGGTTCGTCGCGAGGTCCGCCATGGCGAGCTCGAGGCCCTTCCGGGAGTGCTCCCGCAGCTGGACCTCCCGGTGGGCCCAGGTGGAGCTGCCCTTGACCTGGCTCTGGCCGGGCGCCCGGAGCAGGAAGGTGTGGCTGCCCACATCGAACACCGCGGCGTCGATGAGGGTCCGGGTGTCATTGGCATCCCCCGGCAGCACGTAGGCGCCGACAATGGACAGGTAGGTGAAGCTGTACCACTTCGGATCCGTGTACTGGATCTGGTCCACGCTGACGAGGGCCATGACGTCCACTCCGTACATCCGGCTCACCTGGTCCAGGTTCTCGAACCCTCCACCCGTGCGGAGGTAGGTGCTGGGTACCAGCTGGATGCCCCCGACCCAGGGCTTGTCACTAAAGCTCCTTTTCACGACGTCGAGGAGCTGCTTCTCCTGCCCGGGCGCCACGAGGCCCTGCACGCGCCAGGAGGCGGTGCCCGCCGGCACGAAGGCGATGCCTACCCGCAGCGGCAGCCTGAGCCGGGCTCCGGCGGGATTGGGGGTCGGGGCGCTCTTCGCCTTGGGATAGAGGTAGTCCATGAGGCTGCTGCGGCGGGTGGTCGTCTGGGGCGTGTTGCAGCCCAGCAGGGAGATCAGCGCCAGGGCGGCGGCAATCAGGAGGTGGCGGGGGCGTTGGGACATGGCTGCTCCAGAGAGAGGGGGGGACCAGCTACTTCCGGGCGGGGTCATAGCCGACGCTGCCCAGCGGGTTGCCATCCTTGTCCACCAGCTGGACGTCCTTCCGCGCGCCCTTGAGCAGGTCCTGCTTGAAGCCGCCGACCCCCTGGTCGAGGGCCAGGGAGAGGTTGGCCATGGCGAGCCTCAGGCTCTCCTGGGCCTGCTGGCGGAAGGCCTCCTCCCGGTTGGACCAGGTGGAGCTGCCCTTGGCGGTGCCCACGGCGCCGGCGCGGAACAGGAAGGTGCGGGACGGCACGTGGTAGACCGCCGCGTCCACCAGGGTGGTGGTGTCGTTCTTGTCGCCCCGGACCATGTAGGCGCCCACCAGAGTCCAGTAGGTCCAGGCGTACCAGCGGGGACTGCTGAACTGCAGCTGGTCCACCGAGACCAGCGCCACCACGTCCACCCCGAAGCTGCGGGCCACCTGGGTCAGGTCCTCGAAGCCGCCTTCCTTCGTGAGGTAGAGGGCGGGAATGATCTTGAAGCTCAGGGTCCAGGGCTTCTGACCGAAGAGGTCCGCCACCTGCTGGTGCAGCGCCTGCTCCTGCCCCGCGCCCAGGAGCTGCGTGGGGGCGGTGTTCGCCAGGCCACCCTGGCGCTGGCCGGTCTCGGCCGGCACGAAGGCGATGCCCAGGCGGAGGGGCAGCTGCAGCTTCACGGGGCCAGCGGGGACCCCCTCGGCCGGGGTGGTCTTGGCGCCCAGGTAGGCGGCCAGGCTGCTGCGGCGCTGGATGGTCTCGGGGGCGGCGCAGCCGGTGCCCAGCAGCAGCAGGGCGGCAAGCGCGGCGAGGAGTGGTCTTCGCATGGGTGGGCTCCAGATCAATACGGTTGCGTATGGATGCCATACGGTATAGTATGGTAAGATCGCTTCAGAACCTGTCAAGGCCCCCATGCCCCGCCCCCCGAAAAAGACACCCGTCGCGCCGACCCTGAACCGGGAGAGCTGGGTGCAGGCCGCCACGAACCTCCTGGCCCGGGAGGGCCTGCAGGCCGTGGCGGTGGAGCCCCTGGCCCAGGCCCTGGGGGTGACCAAGGGCAGCTTCTACTGGCACTTCGAGAACCGCGATGACCTCATCCGGGCGATCCTGGAGGCCTGGGAGCAGGACCAGGGTGCGGACGTGGCCACCCGCTATGGCGGCATCCCGGACCCGCAGCGCCGCCTACGGGTGCTGCTCTTCGCGGCCTTCGAGGATGTGGAGAACGGGAAGGTCCTCGCCGCGCTGACCGACGCCAGCAGGGATCCCCGGGTGGCGCCCTACCTCCAGCGCGCCCGGCAGCGGAGCCTGGCGCTGGGCCTGGAGGCCCTGCAGGCCCTGGGCCTGTCCGAGGAGGAGGCGAGGCAGCGGACCCTCCTGGCCTACACGGCGTACGTGGGCTACTTCCAGCTGCTGCGCACGGCGCCGGACGTGGTGGGTGCGGTCCCGGACCTGAGCGGCTTCGTGCGCCACCTGGCCGACGCCCTGGTGCCCGCCCACCGCCATCACCACCCCTGAATGGTGCAGGGAGGTTGCGGAAACAGGCCCGGCCGTGGGAAACTCGACGTTCCGATGGAGGAGCGGTCCCCATCAGTAGCTGCGGCGAGGGGGATGACCCCGCTGACCCGGAGCGAAAGGGGAGGATCGCCGAAGGGTTCGCGGCTCATCGACGCGCCCCCTGGACGTTGAGGCGAAAGCCCGGCGGCTGTCGTGCTGGTCACCCGGCGCGGAGGGCCTGAGGCGCGGCGGCGGGACTCTCCCACTGCGTTCCTGAAGGCACCGTCGGCACGCCGAGGTAGCCATGAACGCAAGCCCCTCAGATCTCAGCAGCTGGCTCAGCGCCAGGCTGATGACGCTCTGTGCGGCCGAGACCACCTCGGGCCAGGAGGACGCGGGCCTGCCGGGCCTGCGGGCCCTCCTGGCCGAGGTGGGCGCCACGGTCGTGGCACAGCCCGCAGGTCCGGGCCGCACCAACCTGCTCGCGCTCTGGGGGAGGCCCCGGGTGCTGTTCTCCACCCACCTGGACACGGTGCCGCCCCACCTGCCGCCCCGGCTGCAGGACGGCGCGGTCTGGGGCCGGGGCGCCTGCGACGCCAAGGGCCAGATCGTGGCCCAGCTGGCTGCGGTGAAGACCCTCCTGGCCGAGGGCCACGAAGGGCTCGCCTGGCTGGGGGTGGTCGGCGAGGAGACCGACAGCGCTGGCGCGGCTGCGGCCCTGGGCCTGGCGGACCGCCTCCAGGACCTGAAGGCGCTGATCAACGGCGAGCCCACGGACCTGAAGCTGGCCACGGGCCAGCGCGGCGCCATGCACCTCTGCCTCCACTGTGCGGGCCGGGCGGCTCACAGCGGCAGCCCCCAGCTGGGCGAGAACGCCACCTGGCCCCTGCTTGACTGGCTGCAGCGCCTCCGGGAACAGCCCCGGCTCACGGACCCCCAGCTGGGTCCCGAGGTCTGGAACCTGGGCCTGCTCCGCGCGGGCGAGGCCCTCAACTCGGTGCCGGCCTCGGCGGAGGCGCACCTCATGGCCCGGCTGGTCCCCGGCAGCGCCTTCCTGGACGAGGTGCGCCGTCTGGCGCCGCCCGGCGGCACCGTGGACCTGCGCCTGGACGAGCCACCGGACCTCTATCCCCGGCTGCCGGCCTTCGAGCACGCGGCCATGCCCTTCGGCTCCGACGCACCAGCGCTGCGGGTGCTGGTGCCGGACCGCACCGTGGTGCTGGCGGGGCCCGGCAGCATCACCGTCGCGCACACCCTTGATGAACACCTCTCCCTGGCCGAGCTCGAGGCCGGGGTCGACCTGAACCGCCGTCTGGCGTTGCACTTCCTGGGAGACTGAACCATGTCCACGAAAATACCCGTCACCGTCCTTGGCGCGACCGGCGTCGTCGGCCAGCGCTTCGTCCGGCGCCTGGCCAACCATCCCCTCTTCCGGGTCGAGCACCTCGCCGCCAGCGAGCGCAGCGCGGGCAAGCGCTACCGCGACGCCTGCGCCTGGCGCCTGGATGGCGAGCCCTACGGCGGCCTGGGTGACCAGATCATGGCCGACGGCACACCCGAGTTCGCCCTGTCGCCCGTGGTGTTCAGCGCCCTCGACACCGGCCCGGCCCAAGAGCTCGAGCCCCAGTTCGCCAAGGCGGGCTCCATGGTGTTCTCCAACGCGGGCGCCTTCCGCATGTCCCCGGAGGTGCCCCTCCTGGTGCCGGAAGTGAACGCCAGCCACCTGGGCCTCCTGGACATCCAGCGCCACCACCACGGCTGGACCGGCGGCATCGTCACCAACGCCAACTGCACCGCCACGGTGCTGGTCATGGCCCTGGCGCCCCTGCAGGAGGCCTTCGGCATCGAGGCCGTGATGATGACCTCCATGCAGGCCATCAGCGGCGCGGGCTATCCCGGCGTGCCCAGCCTCGACATCCTGGGCAACGTCATCCCCTTCATCCGCAACGAGGAGCCGAAGGTGGAGGAGGAGACGCCCAAGATGCTGGGCCACTTCAACGGCAAGGTGGTGGTGATGGCCCCCATGGCGGTGAGCGCCATGTGCCACCGGGTGCCCGTCATCGAGGGCCACACCGAGGCCGTCAGCGTGCGCCTGAAGGGCAACCCCTCCCTCGAAGCGGTGCGCGAGGCCTGGCTGGCCTGGAAGCCCGAGCCCCAGAGCCTGGGCCTCCACTCGGCACCGGCGGTGCCCATCCATGTCCACACCCTGGAGGACCGCCCCCAGGTGCGCCGCGACGTGGACCGCGACGAGGGCATGAGTGTCCACGTGGGACGCCTGCGGACCTGTCCGATCCTCGGCGTGAAGTTCGCGCTCCTGGGCCACAACACTGAGCGCGGGGCCGCCGGTGGCAGCATCCTGAACGCCGAGCTGGCCCACGCGAAGGGGTATCTCCGATGATCGTCCTCAAGTTCGGCGGCAGCAGCGTCGCGGACGCCGTCTGCATGCGGCAGGTGGCCAGCCTGGTGGACGCGGCCCGGCCGCGCTCCCCGCTGGTGGTCCTGTCGGCCATGGGCAAGACCACCAACGGGCTCTTCGATGCGGCGAAGGCCGCCGAGCGGGGCGACCTGGCCGCGGCCATGGAGCGGCAGCGGTCGCTCATGGCCGCGCATCGCCAGGCCGCGCTGGACCTCTTCGACGGCGCCGTGCCCGAGGCCCTGGACACGGCCCTGACCGACCTCTTCGGCGAGCTGGAGCTGCTGCTGCGTGGGGTGGCCATGCTCCGCGAGCTGAGCCCCCGGAGCATGGATGCCGTGGCCTCCCTGGGGGAACGGCTCTCCACCCGGATCTTCGCCGCCTACGTCGAGGGCGCCTGGGTGGATGCCCGCACCGTGATGCAGACGGATGCCGTGTTCGGCGAGGCCGCCCCGCAGCCGGAAGCGGTCCACGACCTGGCCGCCCGGCATCTGGCCCCCCACCTCGGCCCCGGCCGAGTGGTGGTGACCCAGGGCTACATCGGCGCCACCGAGGACGGGCTCACCACCACCCTGGGACGCGGCGGCAGCGACTACTCCGCCGCCCTCTTCGGCGCTGCGCTGGGAGCGGAGGAAGTGCAGATCTGGACGGACGTGGAGGGTGTGCTCACCTGCGATCCCCGCATCGTGCCCGAGGCTCTGCCCATCTCCGACCTCAGCTTCGCGGAGGCCGCCGAGCTGGCGGCCTTCGGCGCCAAGGTGCTCCATCCCGCCACCATCCAGCCGGCGGTGGAGGCCCGCATCCCCGTCACGGTCCGGCACACCCAGAAGCCGGAGGGCCGCTTCACCACCATCTCCGCCGAGGTCCAGACCGGGCGTCCCATCACGGCCCTGGCCAGCCGGGGACCCGTCACGGTGCTCACCGTGAGCAGCTCCCGGATGCTGGCCCAGAGCGGCTTCCTGGCCCGGCTCTTCGAGGTGTTCGGCCGCCGCGAGGTGAGTGTCGACCTGGTGGCCACCGCCGAGGTGAGCGTCTCCCTCACGGTCGAGGCCGATGTGCCCCTGAAGGCCCTGCTCCAGGACCTGGCCGTCTTCGCCAAGGTCGAGGTGCACGAGGGGCGGGCCATCATCGCCGCCGTGGGTGAGCGCCTGAAGTCCACGCCGGGCGTCGGGGCGCAGCTGCTCAGCTCCCTGGGCGACATCAACGTCGAGATGATCAGCATGGGCGCCAACGAGATCAACCTGAGCCTGGTGGTGAAGCACGAGAGCACCGCCGAGGCCCTGCGGCGCCTGCACCGCGTGCTGGTGGGAGGCACGGCGTGACCGCCCTGCGCATCGGGCTTTTCGGGCGGGGACGCCTGGGTTCGGCCATCACGGCCGAGGCCACGGAGCCCCTGGCCTGGACCGTGGACATGGGGGAGACGCCCTCGGGTCCCGCGGATGTGGCCATCGATGCCAGCGTGGCGGAGGCCGTGGCGGGCCACCTGGACTGGGCCCTGGCCACAGGCACGGATCTCGTGATCGGTGCCACGGGCTGGTCCCTGCCGGACCTGGAGCAGCGCGTCGCCGGCCGCATCGGCGTGCTGGCCGCCTCGAACTTCTCCCTCACGGTGGCCCTCATGGCCCGGCTGGCCACGGTCATGGGGCGCTATGCGGCCCTCGACCCGGCGCGGGATCCCTACCTCCTGGAGCACCACCACCGCCTGAAGGCCGACGCGCCCTCGGGCACCGCCAAGACCCTGGCGGCGGCGGTGCTGGCGGGCTGCCCCCGCAAGACCGAGTGGACCCTCGGCACCCCGGCGCTCCACCAGCTGAACATCGGCGTGGTGCGCGCCGGCGTGGAGTTCGGCACCCACACCGTGGGCCTCGACTCCCCGTCGGAGGTGCTGGAGCTCACCCACACCGCCCGCTCCCGGGCCCCCTTCGCGCAGGGCGCCCTGACGGCGGCGCGCTGGCTGCACGGCCGCAAGGGCGTCTTCCGCATGGACGACCTGGCCGCTGACCTGCTGGATCCGCTCTTCACCTTTGGAGGCAAGCCATGACCTTGAACCTCTCGGGCCTGGCCGTCGCGCTGGCCACACCCTTCACCGCCGCGGGCGAGGTGGACTACCCCGCCTTCCGCCGCCTGGTGCGTCATGTGGTAGCGGGCGGGGTCGACACGCTGATCCCCCTCGGCACCACCGGCGAGGCCTCGACGCTGGTCGATTCCGAGCGGGACGCGCTCATCGTGGCCACCCTCGAGGAGTGCGGCGGTCGCCCCGTGGTGGTGGGCACCGGCTCCAACGCCACCCACCACGCGGTCGCCATGACCCGCCGCGCCCAGGAGCTCGGCGCCGCCGGGGCCCTGGTGGTGACGCCCTACTACAACAAGCCCAGCGCCGACGGTCTGGTGGCCCACTTCGCCGCCCTGGCCGAGGCCGCCCCGGGTCTCCCCCTCATCGCCTACAACGTGCCGGGCCGCACGGGCCAGAACGTGACGCCCGCGGTGTTGGCGCGGCTCTGGGAGAACCCCCAGGTGGTGGCCGTGAAGGAGTGCAGCGGCAGCCTCCCCCAGCTAGCCGAGGTAGCCCGCACCCTGCCCGCCGGGAAGACCCTGCTGGCCGGCGACGACATCCTCGCGGTGCCCGCCATCGCGGCGGGCGCCTCGGGCCTGATCTCGGTGCTCGGCAACGTGCTGCCCCGGGAGACCGCGGCCATGGTCGCCGCCGCCCTGCGGGGCGACCGCGCCGAGGCCCTCCGCCTGTACCTGCGGCTGGTGCCCGTCATCGACGCGCTGTTCCTGGAGAGCAACCCGATCCCCGTGAAGGCCGCGCTGGCCACGCTCGGCCTCGGCGGGGACGGCCTGCGCCTGCCCCTCACGCCGGCTTCGGCCGCCACCCGCGTCCGCCTGGCCGAGGCCCTGGCCCAGGCCGCCGGCGCCCTGCCTGGAGCCTCCTGATGGTCGTGGACCTGAACACCGTTCGTGCTTTCTTCACCCGGTCCGCCGAGGAGATCCTGGGGGATCCCGAGGCCCCGGCCATGCACCAGGTGCTCCTGGTGGGCCTGGAGACGGGCGCCATCCGCGCCGCCGAGCGGCAGGAGGACGGCACCTGGGAGGCCAACACCTGGGTGAAGCAGGCGATCCTGCTCGGCTTCCGGCGCACCAGCCTGATCGAGATGCCGGGCCCCGGCTTCCCCATGTTCGACAAGACCGCCTATCCGCCCCGGCACTTCGGCCTGGAGGACGCGGTGCGCCTGGTGCCCGGCGGCACCGCCGTGCGTCGCGGGGCCCACATCGCCCGCAGCGTGGTGCTCATGCCCCCGGCCTACGTGAACGTGGGCGCCTTCGTGGACGAGGGCACCATGGTGGACAGCCACGCCCTGGTGGGCAGCTGCGCCCAGATCGGCAAGCGGGTGCACCTGTCCGCCGCGGCCCAGATCGGCGGCGTGCTCGAGCCCGCGGGGGCCCGGCCCGTGGTGGTGGAGGATGACGCCTTCGTGGGCGGCCTCGTGGGCCTCTTCGAGGGCATCGTGGTGCGCAAGCGGGCCGTGCTGGCCTCCGGCGTGGTCATCACCGGCAGCAGCGTGATCTACGACCTGGTGCACGGCCGGGAGCTGCGCCGCGAGGTGCCCGAGGGCGCCGTGGTGGTGCCCGGTTCGCGCCCAGCCTCCGGCGACTACGCCCGGAGCCAGGGGCTCTCGCTGGCGGCCCCCTGCATCGTCAAGTACCGCGACGACAAGACCGACGCCGCCACCGCCCTCGAGCAGGCTCTGCGATGATTCCCCCCGCCACGCGGCTGGCGCTCCTGAAGCCGTCGCCCATCCGGGCGATCACGGACGGCACGCCGCCCGGGGCCATCCCGCTGGGCCTGGGCGAGCCCACCTGGGACCTGCCGGAGCCCGCGCGGCTGGCCCTGCTCCGCGCTCCCGGCCCCTGCGGCTACGTGCCCCACGCGGGCCTCACGGACCTGCGCAAGGCCGTGGCGGCCTTCCATGGCGCCACCGTGGACGAGGTGCTCATCACCACCGGCTCCCAGGGGGCGCTCTTCGCCCTCTTCCAGGCCTGGGTGGAGCCCGGCACCAAGGTGCTGGTGCCGGATCCCGGCTTCGTGGCCTACCCGGCCCTGGCCCGCATGGCGGGGGCCGAGCCCGTGCCCTACGCGCTGTCGCCGGACCGGTTCCGCCTGGACGCGGACGCGCTGCTGGCGGTGCTGGCGGCCACGCCGGACGCCTCGGCGGTGATCCTCAACCTGCCCTCGAACCCCACGGGCGGCGGCGGGGACCTGGAGGCCCTGCGCCGGGTGGCCGAGGCCTGCGTGGCCCGGGGCCTGCTGCTGATCTCGGACGAGGTCTACCGCGACCTGCACTTCGGCATCCGCCCCCCGGGGCTCCGCCAGGTCACGGACCGGGGCGTGGTGGTGAGCTCCGTCAGCAAGGGGTGGGGCGCGCCGGGCCTGCGGGTGGGCTGGGCCATCGGCGATCCCGCCTGGCTGACCCCGGCGCGGGTGGTGCACGGCTACGCGGTGACCGGCACGGCCACGCCGGCCCAGTGGGCGGCCCTCGCCCTCCTCGAGCACTCGGAGGCCATCCTCGCCGAGGCCCGCGCCGCCATCCAGGGACGCTGGGAGGCGCTGGCCGAGGCCCTGCGTGAGCACCTGGGCCAGGCCGTGACCCCGCCGGACGGCACCTTCTACCACTTCATGCCCCTGCCGGCCTCGGCCCACGCGGACCCCCTGGCCTTCGCCCTCAAGCTGCGGGACGAGGCCAAGGTGGTGCTCATCCCGGGCCTGGCCTTCGGCGAAGGCGGCCGCGGCCACGCCCGCCTCAGCTTCGCGGCCACCCCCGGGCAGCTGCAAGAAGGCATCAAGCGGCTGGCGCCGTACTGGAACCGATGACCATGAACCCCCTCTTCGCCTTCGACGACGCGACCTGCCGCCAGCTGGCGGAGGACCACGGCACGCCCTGCTTCGCCTATTCGGGGCGGGTGGCGGAGGGACAGTTCACGGTGCTGCGCGCGGCGCTGCCGGCCCGGGTGCGGCTGGCCTTCGCGGTGAAGGCGAACTCGCATCCCGCGCTGCTGCGCCGCTTCGCCGACCTGGGTGCCAGCTTCGACTGCGCCTCCATCGGGGAGCTGACCAAGGTGGAAGCCCTGGCGCTGCCACCGGGCCGCACCTTCTTCGCCGGGCCCGGCAAGCGTGCCGCCGAGCTGCAGAAGGCCCTGGACCTGGGGGTCCGCATCCAGGCCGAGGGCTGGGAGGACCTGGCCCGCATCGACGCCCTGGCCACGGGCGAGGTGGCGGTGAACCTGCGGGTGCATCCGGCCTTCGAGATCGCCGAGGGCAACCGCATCATCGGCGGCAGCGGACCCTCGGCCTTCGGCGTGGACGAGGAGGACGTCCCGGCGCTGCTGACCCGGGCCGCCGCGCTGCGCCACGTCCGCATCCGGGGCCTGCACGTGTTCGCCGCCAGCAACCAGCGGGACGCGGCCAAGCTGCTGGCCATCCATGGTGCCGTCCTGGACCTGGCCCGGCGCCTCTGCGCCACCCACGGCCTGGTCTTCGAGCAGATCGACCTGGGCGGGGGCCTGGGCGTGCCCTACGCGGACACGGAAGCGCCCCTGGATGTTCCGGCCCTGGGCCAGGGCCTGGCTGACCTGCTCGAGCGCCACCCCTGGTTCACCGGTGAGCTGATCCTGGAGCCCGGCCGCTTCCTGGCCGGCCCCTGTGGCGTCTACCTGGCCCGGGTGGTGCGGATGAAGGAGAGCCGGGGCACCCGCTTCGCCATCCTGGAGGGCGGCATCAACCACCTGCTGCGCCCCCTGCTCACGGGCCAGCCCTTCCCGGTGAAGGCCGTGGGTCAGGGCTCCGGGGACACCCCCACCACCCTGGCCGGACCCCTCTGCACCAGCCTCGACCGCCTGGGCGACCCGCGGCTGCCCGACCTGGCCCCGGGCGACCTCCTCGCCTTCGGCACCACCGGAGCCTACGGCCTCAGCGAGGGCATGACCCACTTCCTGAGCCATCCCGTACCACCTGAAGCCTGGCTGGACTGAGTCATCCTGGAACCGAATAAACAATCATAAATCCATCTAACCCATAGAAGATCTAAAAATCTGCATTACAACTGTACTGAATTGAATTCAATGAAAATCCAGTTGCCTAGCGTGAAGGTTCCATGCTCTATTTGACCCCCTGGGGCCAAAAGGGAGCCGACCGAATGCGCACCATCCTGTTCGTGGACGACGAGCCGCACATCCTGAACGCCTATCGACGCTCCCTGCAGGACCAGCGTCAGGACTGGGAGCTGCACTTCCTCGAGTCCGCGGAGGCGGCCCTGGACTTCCTCCAGACCCGGCCCGTGGATGCCATCATCAGCGACGTCAAGATGCCGGGCATGGATGGTCTGGAGCTCCTGGGCCAGCTCCACGCCCTGGATGGGGGTGGGCCGCCCGTCATCATCGTCACGGGCCTGCAGGACCACACGCTCAAGCGGCGGGCCCTGGATCTCGGCGCCGCGGACCTGCTGGACAAGCCCCTGGGCGCGGAAGACCTAGTGGCGAGGCTGCGCAGCGTGCTCCGGATCCGGCACTACCAGGAAGCGCTGCAGACCCAGAACGACCTGCTCGAGAGCAAGGTCCGGGAGCGGACTCAAGCGCTGGAAAAATCAAATAAAGAAACGGTCATGAGCCTGGCCCGAGCCGCTGAATACCGCGACGAAGACACGGGGGGGCACGTCTTCCGGGTCAGTCAGTATTGCAAGCCGATTGCCAAGAAGATCGGCATGAGTGAGGAAGAAATTGAAACGATTTTTATCGCCAGCGCTTTGCATGATCTCGGCAAGATAGGCATCCCGGATCGGGTCTTGTTGAAGCCCGGCAAGCTGACTGGCGAAGAGTGGGACATCGTCAAGCAGCACTGCACCATCGGAGCGGGCATCCTGCGCCGGGACCACCCGGTGAATCGCATGCTCACCAGCGCCTCGGGGGCCCCGAGGTCGGAGGCCGCGGCCGGGAGGAATCCCCTCCTCCATGCCGCGGCCATGATCGCCCTTTCCCACCATGAGAAGTGGGATGGCAGCGGCTACCCTCACCGGCTCGCGGGCGACCAGATCCCCCTGGAGGCCCGGATCGTGGCCCTGGTGGATGTCTATGATGCCCTGTCCACCCACCGGCCCTACCGGGCGGCCATGACCGAGGCGGCTTCGATCCAGATCATTCGGGACGGCGTGGGGTCCCACTTCGATCCCCTGGTCCACCGAGTCTTCGAGGAATCCCTCGAGGAGATCCGCCAGGTCCGCGCCGACTTCGATGCCGAGCTGGGTGGGCTCTAGCCCAGCAGGGGGATCCAGCCGGCCTGCTGGGCCTTGGGCAGAGCCTTGACCCGGTCCAGCAGCTGGAGGCGGAGCTGCCAGGTCTTGTCTCCTGGGTGCAGCGCCCGGCCGCGGAGCAGGTCTTCCTGGGCCGCCTCCCACTTGGTCTGGGCCGCGTGCACGGAGCAGAGGGCCAGCTGCAGCCGCCCCGCCCGCAGGCGCAGGTTGGCATCGTCGGGCTGGGCCCGGAGCAGTGCTTCCATGACCCGGGCCGCGTCCTCCAGGTTGCCATTCTGGAGGTGCTTGTCGTACTCGGCCAGGCTGGCACCGGCGACACCCCCGGGCAGCCCCGCGCGGGCCTTTTCCAGCAGGATGGCCGCAGAGGCATCGGCGGGATCCCGGGCCAGCAGGGCCTGGGCCCGCAGGTAGGCCCGCAGGGGATCGGTGACCAGGGTGGTCTCGGTCTCTTGGCGGAGGGCGGCCTGGGTCTCCACGAGGTCCACGGCCTGGGCCTGCTGGGCCAGAGGAGCGGCGGCGGCGGCCTTGGCCGCCCGCACATCCTCCTTCAGGGCCTGATCCTTCCGGTAGTTGTGGACCACCGCCGAGCCGACCACCAGCAGGAGCAGGCCTCCACCCACCAGGGCGACATGCCGGGGATTCTTGAGCCAGGGTAGCTGGTCCGTGGCCGCCCGGACCCGCTCCGGCAGGGACAGGCCCTCCCGGGGCGCCGGCATGACCTTGAGCAGGGTGCCTGGAGGCGTGGCAACCGGTGCTTCGAGGACCAGGGTGGCGTCTTCCTGGGCGATGACGAGGCCCCCCCCGGGACCCGCCGGCGCGGCCGGACGACGCGGTTCGGCGGGGGCCGGTGCGCTCGAGCGGCGGCAGCGCTCCAGTCCCTGCAGGGCCCGGGCGTTTCCAGGCGCCAGGCCCAGGGCCTGCTGGAAGGTGAAGGCCGCCTCCTCGTGGCGCTGCAGGCTGAGCAGGTGCTCCGCCTGGCGCAGCTTCAGGTTCAGAGAGTCCGAGTCCTGCGCGGCAGGTGTGATGAGCCCGGCCCGGCCGACCTCGGCCCGGGCCTGGCGGAGGTAGAGCTCGATCTCCTGGTGGTGCGGCTCCAGGGCGAGCACGCGCTCCCACTTGGCGATGGCCTCCTCCACGAGGCCCATGTCGTAGAGCTGGACCGCCTCCTTCAGCAGCTTGGGGGTGTCTTCCTCCTCCGCTGGCGGGGCCACCGCCTCGACCGGGGCCTCGACCGGGGCCTGGACGGGGAGCTGGGTCGGGGTGCGGCCCAGCTCCCGCCTCGCGCCGTTGGCGTAGCCCCGGGCCAGGTCATGGTCCGGCTTCAGGGCCAGCAGCTGCTCCCACTTGAGGAGGGCATCCTCGATCTGGCCCATGTCGTAGAGCGTGCACCCGTCCGCCAGCAGCCGCTCTGGATCCGGGCCGGCGGGCGCCCCGGGGGCCGGAAGCGCGGGCGGCGGGGCGGGGCTGGACACTGCCGCTTCCGCTTCCTGGATGGCCCGCAGGCGCTGCTTGACGGCCACCAGCCGCTCCCGGGCTTCGGCATGGGCCGGCTGCTGCTTCAGGATGGCCTGCCAGATCTGGCCGGCCTTCACGACTTCTCCCTGGGCAAAGAGGGCCTCTGCCTGGAGGAGGTAGGGCTCGTAGGGATCGGGCGTCATGGCATCGCTTCTCAGTTCAGGGGGAACTCATCGGTGTTGCGGACCAGCAGCATGAAGGTGCTGTTCCCGCAGGTGAACTCCTGCTGGCTGCCGAGCTGGACGGGGCCGGTGATCCGCTCGCCGTTGACCAGGGTGCCGTTGGTGGACTGCAGGTCGCTGAGCCAGACGGTGCCGTCGGAGTGGACCTCCACCAGGGCATGCCGGCGGGAGGTCTCCGGGTCGCGGGTGATCACGTCCCCCTCCTCGCGGCCGATGATCGTCTCGGGCTGCTCGAGCACGTGGACCATGGAGGCCTTGGGTCCCGTCAGGAAGGCCAGACTGAAGCGGAGCCCCGAGGGGAGGCCGACGCCCTGGATGCCCGCGGCCGCCAGCATGGACTCCCGGTCGCGCTTCGCTGTGGTCCGGGCGGCGGGGGCGGGCCTCGGCTCAGGCTCCTCCTCCGGCATGGGGGTGGTGATGGGCCGGGACAGGGTCTCCTCGGGCGGGGGCAGGGCCAGCGCCGGGTTGACCACCTCGAAGACGTGGCTGCACTTCGGGCACTTGAAGCGCTTGGAGACAGCAGCACCGAAGCGGCTGTCGTCGTACTGGAAGCGGGCCTGGCAAGCAGGGCACATCACGATCATCGGGCCCTCGGGAAGCACCTGCAGTGTAGCTCTACTTTTTCCGCGTGGCGAAGAAGCTGAACTCGCTTCGGAGCGGGATGCCCTCTGGGAGCTTGAACCCGGTGACCGCGGCGGGCAGGGGCTGGTTGGTCCGCAGGGCACCCAGCTCCAGCAGCCAGGAATCGCCGCTCCGCTCGACCCACTGGACCTGCCGGGGCAGCCAGGTCTCCTTGTCCACCCAGAGGTTCACGGCCTGCATCCGCTTGCGCAGGGAGAGGGTCCGCGGGGTCAGGGCCAGGAGCCAGGTGGTGGAGCCAGCCTTGGCCTCGCCCACGTCGATCTGGAAGTAGTCGGACAGGTAGCTCAGCTTCTGGCCCAGCCCCAGGAATTTCCGGTCCGAGTTCCGGATGAGGCCGATCTTCATGAGCTCGCCCTCCCGGGCCTCGGGGCTGTAGGAGATCAGGGCCTTGGGGGTCAGGTGGAGGATCAGGTCGTCGGGGGGCTGGAAGGCGAAGTGCGCGAACTCGGAGCCCTGGAGGTAGAGGGTCCCGCGGGTCACCGAGGGGGTCTTCAGCAGGGCCCGCCGCAGGGTGAGGGTGAAAGGGCACTGCAGCGTCTGGACCTGGGCCTGGGCCGCGTCGAAGCGCTCCACCACCTCCCGCAGCGGCGGGGCCTGGCCCGCCAGGGGCAGGACCAGGAGGAGCAGGGCGAGGGCGGACCGGAGCATCAGGGGTTCCTCAGGGGGCCGTGAGGGCGAGGGCCAGTGGCTCGCGCTGGTGGGCGACATGGAGTCCCACGGCGGTGCCCTGGAGGACCTCGTCCGCGGCGAACCGCGCCAGGTCCGGGTGGTTGTTGGCCTCGCTAAGGTGGGCCAGGATGAGCAGCTTCAGGCGGGGGGAGCAGATCCGGGCCAGCAGCTCGGCCATGGCGGCGTTGCTGAGGTGCCCCACGCGGCTCAGGATCCGGGCCTTCAGGTGGGGGGGGTAGTCCCCCTCGCGCAGCATGTCCACGTCATGGTTGGCCTCCAGCACCAGGAGGTCCAGGCCCTGGAGGTGGTCCGCCACCAGGGCGGTGGGCTGGCCCAGGTCCGTGACCACGGCGCAGGCCTGGCCCCCGGCCTCGACCCGGTAGGCCACCGGATCAGCGGCGTCGTGGGGGATGGCAAAGGGCAGCAGGCGCCAGCCTGCCCAGTCGCGGGCGCGGCCGGCCTCCAGCTCGAGCCAGCGGTCGTCCGGGATCTCGAGGCGCTGGCCCGCCTCCACCGCCCGGCGCGTGTCCGCCGTGGCGAGGATGGTCCAGGCGGTGCGCCGGAGGATGACGCCCAGGGCGCCGACGTGGTCCGAGTGCTCATGGGTGAGTGCCAGGGCCTGGATGGTGCCCGGGTCGCCGCCGACGGCCTCCAGGCGCTGCCGGATCTGGCGCAGGGAGATGCCCGCGTCGATGAGGAGCGTCCGCTCGCCGTCCGAGAGGGCATGGCAGTTTCCCTTGGAGCCGGAAGCGAGCGCGGCATAGTGCATGGCCCAGGATACCGCTTACACTGGCAGCATGAGTCCGACACTGCGCCCCTCCACCCTTGCCGACCTCGAAACCCACGTGGCCCACCGCGTGGCCATGTTCCGTGACATGGAGATGGGCATCGAGGAGGGTCTGAAGCGCATGGCCGAGGCCTTCCGCACCCAGCTCCGCAGCTGGCTGGTGACGGGCCAGTGCCGCGGCCTGCTCCTCGAAGAGGACGGGCGCGCCGTGGCCAGCGTCCTGCTCATGCTGAAGGAGACCCTCCCGACGCCGGTGACGCCGCTGTCCGTGCGGGGCTACCTGTTCAACCTCTACACCCTGCCGACGCACCGCCGGAAGGGCCTGGCCGGGCAGATCACGGACGCGGCCCTGGACTTGGCCCGGGACCTGGGCATCGAGATCATGGAGCTGCACGCCAGCCTGGAAGCCGAGGGCATGTACCAGCGCATGGGCTTCGTGCCCACCAGCGAGATGCGCCTGGTGATGGGCGCCGGGATCAAGACCCCGAAGCAGTGGAAGCACCGCCGCTAGACCCCCTCCAGGCCCACAGCGCCAGCACCGCCGCCCCACACACGAGCACGCCCGGCAGGCTCGCCTCCAGGCCGAAGGCGCCGCCCGTGAGCCACTCCGGGCGGTCATGGAAGACCGGCGTCCACCAGCCCCGGCTGGCGGTGCCGCTCACGCCGAAGCCCAGCAGGCTGCCCTGGGTCCAGTTCCAGCCGAGGTGCACGCCGATGGGCAGGGCCAGACTGCCGGTCCGTCGCCAGCAGAGGCCCAGCAGCAGCGCCGCGAAGGCGATGTTGACCGTGGCCCAGGCCCTGGTGGCGCCCGCCATGCCCGGGTTGTTCCAGTGGATCAAGGCGAAGAGCAGCGCGAATGTCGCCTGGCCGCCCGGGAACCCCAGGCCGCGCACGGCCCGCTGGAAGGCGTAGCCGCGGAAGAGCTGCTCCTCGAAGACCGCGACGGCCAGGAAGAGCCAGCCGCCCATGGCCAGGGCGGGCAGGCCCACGCCCGTGGAGCGGGCCCAGTGGAGGCCCCCCAGGAGCCACACCACCCCCGCGGTGGCGGCCATGAGGGCGACCCCACCCAGGGTCCCGAGGACCAGGTGGCGCAGGAAGCGTCCATCGAGGCGCAGGCCGAGGCTGCTCAGCGGGGCGCCCTCCGCGCGCAGGCAGCCCCAGGCGGCCAGGAGACAGGCCAGGGCGCCGGTCCACTGTCTGGGCACCGCCCGGCGGAACCCTGCCGGCAGCAGGTGGTACAGCGCACTCACAGCGAGGCTCAGGGCGACCACCAGGAGGAAGTAGCCGACGGCCCGCCAGCCGCTCCGGAGGCCGCCTTCGGCAGCGAAGAACGCCCGGTGCAGGGGAGCTCCGAAAGGCTGATCCGGGGCCGCCACTACATGAGGCTCTGGGCTTCGGCGAAGGTGCGGGAGAGCTCGAGAAACAGCTTCTCCTCGCTGGGCTTCAGGGCCGTGGCGCGGGCGAACCAGGGGGCCGCCTTCTTGCGCTGGCCCGCCACCAGGAGGGCCCGCCCGAACAGCAGGAAGCGCTCCCACGCATCCTTGTCCAGCAGCACCAGCACGCCCATGTAGCGCTCGGCCTCGGTCACCAGGCCCACCTCCGCCAGGTCCACGGCGGCCTGGGTGACCGCGTCCTTGTTCTTGGGATCGCGCTGGAGGATCTTGCCGTAGCCCTCCAGGGCCTCGGACTTGAAGCCGTGCTTCAGCCAGGCCTGGGCGATGAGGCGCAGCACCAGGCCGTCCTTGGGCTCCCGCAGCTCCGCCTCCCGGAAGGCCGCCTCGGCCTTGGGCTTGTCCAGGGCCGCCAGATAGGCCCGGCCGCACTCCGCGAGGTACTTCGCGTCCTTGGGCTTCAGGGACCGGGCCTTGTCGGCGCAGGCCTCGAGGATGGCCCGGCGGTCGCCAGCGAAGAAGGCCTCGTCGAAGAGGGCGACGCCGGGCCTCGGGGTGGGGTCCTGAGCGGCGAGGGAGAGGGTGGCTAAGAGCAGCAGGGCGGCGCGCATGGGGCTCCCGGAGACTAGTTCGGTTCGGCGCCGCTGTCGGCGTAGGCGAGGGCGATGGCGTTCCACATGCGCTCCTCCTGGGGCTTGGCCTGACTGGCCCGGGCGAACCACTTGCCGGCCGCGTCCCGGCGCGCCTTGCGCAGGGCCGCGCGGCCGAAGAGGATGCAGTTCTGCCAGTCCGACGGGTCCAGGATCCAGGCCCGTTCCATGAGGCTGTCCGCCTCCTTGGCGAGGCCGAAGTCCTGCAGGTTCACTGCGGCGCGCGTGAAGGCGTTCTTGGCCTTGGGATCCAGGCTCTGCATGTCGGCGATGGCCTTCAGGGCCTCGGTGCGCTGGCCGCCGCGCAGCCAGGCCACGGCGATGAGGCGGTGGACATCCCCATCCCTGGGACTCTCGATGCGGGCCAGCTGGAAGCACTCCTCGGCCTTGGCGCGCTCGCCGGCCACCAGGAAGGCCCGCCCGTACTCGGCGAGCAGCTTGGCGTCCTTGGGGCGCAGCAGCCGGGCCCGGTCCGCGCAGGCGGCGGCCAGGTGTCTGGCGTCACCCCGGAAGGCGGCCTCGTCCAGGCCCTGGGAGAGGAGGGGGAGAGCCAGCAGCCAGCAGGCAAGCATTCGCACGGGAACTCCAGCAAGGGGTTCCCGCATCCTACCGCTTGCGGCACAACGACTAAAGAGGGATATTCCCGTGCTTCTTGGGGGGCGTGGAGTCTCGCTTGGTCTCCAGGAAGGCCAGGGCCTTCACCAGCTTCATGCGCGTCTCGCGGGGGAGGATGACCTCGTCCACGAAGCCGAACTCCGCGGCGATGTAGGGATTCGCGAACTTCTCGTTGTAGTCGGCGACCAGCTCCGCCTTCTTGGCCAGGGGATCCGGTGCGCTGGCGATGGCCTTGCCGTGGAGGACGTTCATGGCCCCCTCGGCGCCCATGACGGCGATCTCGGCGGTGGGGTAGGCGAAGTTGAAGTCCGTGCGGATGTGCTTGCTGGCCATGACGCAGTAGGCTCCGCCGTAGGCCTTGCGGGTGATGACGGTGATCTTGGGCACCGTGGCCTCGCAGAAGGCGAAGAGCAGCTTGGCGCCGTGGCGGATGATGCCGCCGTGCTCCTGGGTCACGCCCGGCAGGAAGCCCGGCACATCCTCGAAGGTGATGAGCGGGATGTTGAAGGCGTCGCAGAAGCGCACGAAGCGGGCGCCCTTCTCGCTGGAGGCGATGTCCAGCACGCCGGCGTAGAAGGCCGGCTGGTTGGCCACGATGCCGATGCTGCGGCCCTCGATGCGGGCGAAGCCCACCACCAGGTTGGGGGCGAAGGCCTCGTGAACCTCGAAGAAGTGGGCGTCATCCACCACGCCGCGGATGATGTCGCGGATGTCGTAGGGCTTGCTGGGATCGTCCGGCACGATCTTGTCGAGGTCGGGGTTCTCCAGGGGCATCTGGGCCTTGGAGGCCCGGCGGGGGGCCTCGCCCAGGTTGTTGCTGGGCAGGAAGGAGAGCAGCTCCCGGGTGTGGGCCAGGGCCGCCAGGTCGCTGGCGGTGACGAAGTGCGCCACCCCGCTCTTGGCCGAGTGGGTGTGGGCGCCGCCCAGCTCCTCCTTGGTGACCTCCTCGTGGGTGACGGCCTTGATGACATCCGGGCCGGTCACGAACATGTAGCTGGTGCCCTTCACCATGGTGATGAAGTCGGTGATGGCGGGGCTGTAGACCGCGCCACCAGCGCAGGGGCCCATGATGAGGCTGATCTGGGGGATGACGCCGCTGGCCAGGGTGTTGCGCAGGAAGATGTCCGCGTAGCCGCCCAGGGAGACCACACCCTCCTGGATGCGGGCGCCGCCGCTGTCGTTGAGGCCCACGACCGGGCAGCCCACCTTCATGGCCAGGTCCATGACCTTGCAGATCTTCTTGGCGTAGGCCTCGCTGAGGGAGCCGCCGAAGACCGTGAAGTCCTGGGCGAAGATGGCCACGGGACGGCCGTCCACGCGGCCGAAGCCCGTGATGACGCCATCGCCGGGGATCTTCTCCACGCCGTCGGTGCGGTGCACCATCAGGGCATCCATCTCCTCGAAGGAGCCCTCGTCCAGGAAGGCCGCCACCCGCTCGCGGGCTGTCAGCTTGCCGCCCTCGTGCTGCTTCTGGACCCGGGCCTCGCCGCCACCGGCGAGGGCCTGGGCGTGCTTGGCTTTCAGGGTCTCGATCTTCTTCTCGAGGGTCATGAGGGCGCTCCCGGGTGGATAAACAGGCTGTCGATGAATGGAATCGCCAACCAGTTTAACCGGACCCCGGCGGGCCGGGCAGCGGAGTTACCGGATGGGCCGGGGCTGGGTCATGGCCTCCAGGCTGAAGGCCTCGTCCAGCTCGGCGGGAGTCAGGTAGCCCTTGCGGAGGATCAGCTCCCGGACGGAGACGCCGGTCTCCAGGGCCTCCTTGGCCACCTCCGTGGCCTTCTTGTAGCCGATGGCGGGCATGACGGCGGTGACGATGCCGATGCTGTGCTCCACCAGCTCCAGGCAGCGCTCGCGGTTGGCGGTGATGCCCGCGATGCACTTGGTGTTGAGCACGTTCACGGCCGCCGTGAGGGTGCGCAGGCTGGTGGCCAGGCTGTAGGCCAGGATGGGCTCCATGACGTTGAGCTGGAGCTGGCCGGCCTCGGCGGCTAGGGTGATGGTCAGGTCGTTGCCGATGACCTGGTAGGCCACCTGGTTCACCACCTCGGGGATCACGGGGTTCACCTTGCCGGGCATGATGCTGCTGCCGGGCTGCATGGGGGGCAGGTTGATCTCGCCGAAGCCGCAGCGGGGGCCGCTGCTGAGCAGGCGCAGGTCGTTGCAGAGCTTGCTGAGCTTCACCGCCGCCCGCTTGACCACGCCGGAGAACATGACGAAGGCGCCGGTGTCCGGGGTGGCCTCGACCAGGTTCTCGGCCAGGACGATCTCCAGGCCCGTCACCTTGCGGAGCTCCTCCACCACCACCTGGGGATAGCGGGGATCGGCGCAGATGCCGGTGCCGATGGCGGTGCCGCCCATGTTCACCTCCAGGAAGAGGCGGGCGGTCTCGCGCAGGCGCTGGATGTCCTCGCCGGTGGTGACGGCGAAGGCCTCGAACTCCTGGCCCAGGGTCATGGGCACCGCGTCCTGGAGCTGGGTGCGGCCCATCTTGATGACGTCCGAGAACTCCCGGCCCTTGGCGTGCAGGGCGCCCTTCAGGCGGTCCATGGCGTCCAGCAGGTTCTGGAGCATGAAGATGGCGCTGAGGCGTAGGACCGTGGGGTAGACGTCGTTGGTGCTCTGGCCCAGGTTCACGTGGTCGTTGGGGTGGCAGTGGGCATAGTCGCCGCGCATGTGGCCCAGCAGCTCCAGGGCCCGGTTGGCGATCACCTCGTTGGCGTTCATGTTGGTGGAGGTGCCCGCGCCGCCCTGCACCATGTCCGTGGGGAAGTGGCCGTGCCAGTGGCCGTCGATGATCTCCTGCGAGGCCTGGTCGATGGCGTCGGCGATGGCGGGCTCCAGCAGGCCCAGCTTCTTGTTGGCCCGGGCGGCGCCCTGCTTGACCATGGCCAGGGCCCGGATCATGGCCGGGAAGTGGCTGGTGGGCGTGCCGGTGATGGGGAAGTTGTGCACCGCCCGCAGGGTTTGGACCCCGAACAGGGCGTCCTCGGGCACGTCCATGGGGCCGATCAGGTCCGACTCGCGCCGGGTGCGGCCGCTGGCATAGGCCTGCTCGCGCCCGGTCCGGGGCGTGCCCGAGTAGAGCAGCCGCTGGTTGAGCACGGTGGCCACCTTGCTGAGCACGGCGATGGCGGCGGAGCCATCCCCGGCGAGGCTGGCCAGGACGGCATCGCGGTCCAGGTCCAGCAGCACCGCCGGGGTGAGGGTGGCGCCCGTGGCGGTGTGGCTGCCGACGGTTAGGAAGGCCTGCTCGCCGGCCACGTCGCCGGGGCCCAGGATGACCACAGGCTCGGGCCCGTCGCCGTTGTCCCGTGTGATTTCCACGCGGCCCTCGGCGATGACGAGGGCGCCGGTGCGCGCCTCACCCTGCCGAAAGAGGCCGGTGCCCGCGGCCACCTCGCGCCGGCGGGCGGCCCGGGCGATCAGGTTGAGGTCCGTGTCGGACAGGCCCGAGAAGATCTCGCAGCGGCGGAGGACAGACGTGATCGCATCCATGGACAGCACCTCGGCGCCCGGCACCGGGCAGGGGCCATGGTACTGAGATCACCGGGAACCCCGGTCACGAATGAACCGTCTGGGCGGTTGTCTTTACGATTCGTCTACCGGCCGCTCTTTCTGTTCGCCCCTTTCCGAGGCTTACAGGGCGCCGACCCAGGGCTGTAGCTACCGGCCGCTCTTTTTCCAGTCCGCCAGAAAGCCCTCGACGCCCTTGTCCGTGAGGGGGTGCTTCAGCATCTGGTCGAAGATCTTGGTCGGGATGGTGGCCACGTGGGCACCGGCCAGGGCGGAGTCGGCGACGTGCCGCGGGCTGCGGATGCTGGCGGCCAGCACCTGGGTGTCGAAGCCGTAGTTCTCGTAGATGGCGCAGATCTCACGGATCAGCTCCATGCCGTCGAGGTTGATGTCATCCAGGCGGCCCACGAAGGGCGAGACGTAGGTGGCGCCGGCCTTGGCGGCCATGAGGGCCTGGGTGGAGCTGAAGCAGAGGGTGACGTTGGTGTGGATGCCTTCGGCGGTGAGGGCCTTGCAGGCCTTGAGACCCTCGGCGATCAGGGGCAGCTTCACCACCACGTTCTTGTGGATCTTGGCCAGGCGCCGGCCCTCCTCGATCATGCCCGGGGCCTCCAGGCCGATGACCTCGGCGCTGATGGGGCCGTCCACGATGCCGCAGATCTCCGCGATGATCTGCTCGAAGGGCTTCCCCGTCTCCTTGGCGATGAGGCTGGGGTTGGTGGTCACCCCGTCCAGGATCCCCAGCGCGTTGATGCGCTTGATCTCGTCGATGTTGGCGGTATCGATAAAAAAGCGCATGGGGGCTCCAGTCGGAATCCAGGATACCAGGGGGCGCGGGGGCCGAAGGGGACGGAGCCCCCTCCGCCGCGCTACGCTGGGGGCGGAGCCGACCCATGCTGAACCCCGAGATCAAGGTCCTCGACAAAGGCTTCGTGCGCCTCATCGACCACATGGGGTCCGACCTCAGCGTGGTCAACGCCGCCCGGGTCTCCTTCGGCAAGACCAAGGAGGCCTTCGAGGACTCGGACGCCAAGCTGGTGGACTACCTGGCGGAGCACGAGCACACCTCGCCCTTCCGCCACACGGCCCTCACCCTCCACGTGAAGGCGCCCATCTTCGTGTTCAGACAGTGGATGAAGCACCGCATCGGCTCCGAGTTCAACGAGATCTCCGGCCGCTACGTCGAGTTCCCGGAGGACGAGTACTTCGTGCCCGCCGCCTTCCGCCGCCAGGCCAAGGTCAACAAGCAGGGTAGCGAGGGCAGCATCGACGAGGCGAACCGGGAGCGGGCCATGGCCTCCTACCTGGAGAGCTGCCGCGGCGCGGTGGCGCACTACAAGGAGCTGCTCGCCCTGGGGGTCTGCCGGGAGCAGGCCCGCTGCGTGCTGCCCCTGGGGCTCTACTCGGAGGTCTACTGGACCGTCAGCCTCCAGGCCGTGGCCCACTTCATCCGCCTGCGGGCCGACGGTCACGCCCAGTGGGAGATCCAGCAGTACGCGGCCGCGGTCCGCCAGGTGGTCGAGCCGCTCTTTCCCGTGGGCCTCAAGGCCCTGCTGGCCTCGGGCAAGGGCTGACCTGGTCCAGGGGTTCCACTTCGCCGGGTATCATGGAGCCGTGGCCCGGCCCGGCCCCTCCCGGTGCGGCGTCGGCCCTGTCTTGTCCGGAGCCGTCATGCGCCTGCTGTTCGCCCTCCTCTTGTCCCTGCCCCTGCTGGCCGGGGGTGGTGGCACGGTCACCTTCAAGCAGGCTTCCTTCCAGGTAGAGGTCGCGTCCACCGAGCTGGAACAGGCGAAGGGGCTGATGTACCGGCAGAACCTGGCGAAAGACCGCTGCATGTTCTTTGTGTATTCCGCGGAGGGCAACCACGCCATCTGGATGAAGAACTGCCTCATTTCCCTGGATGTGGCCTGGGTCGACGCCGAGGGTCGGGTGGTGGAGACCGCCGAGCATGTGCCCCCCTGCAGCCCCATGCGCGGGGACGACTGCCCCACCTACGGCGGCTCCGTGCCGGCCCGGCACTTCGTCGAGTTCGCGGATGGAACCTTCAAGCGCCTGGGCCTGAGGAAGGGCGACCGGCTGGGCTGGGAGCTCACCCTGGACGATGGCCGCGTCGTGCGCGGCGGGGTGCCCGCGGCCAAGGCGAAGAAGAAGTAGACCCTAGTCTTCCGACTTGCTGTTGTCCTTCCCCTTGCGGGCGGGGCGGGTCAGGGTGCGGAGGTGCTCGGGGGTGGGTGGCAGCTCAGCCAGATCCACGGAGCTGAGGCGGTCCGCGAGCAGCTTCCACACGCGGGCCTGGCGGGGCAGGCGCTCAGGCTGGATCACCTCGAAGCCCTGGGCGTAGCTCACGAAGGGGGGCATCACCAGGGCGAAGCCCGTGTAGAGGTAGGCCGGCAGGCGCATCCAGTCCGGCTCGCCCTGGGGGCCGGGGCTGGGCACGGCGAAGAGGGGGTGCACGCCGCCGTTGATCCAGAAGCCCGTGGCCGGGTCGTGGCGGGGATAGACGAAGATGCGGCGGCGGTGCATGAGGGTGAAGGGGCCCACGCGGTGCTGCTCCACGGGCTGGATGCCGGTGCCCTCCAGGGCCGGGCCGCTGCTCCGGTCCGGGTGGCCCACCACCTGGATCACCTTGCGGCCGCCGCCCTTCAGCTTGCGGAAGATGGTGCGCAGCTCGTCGGCCTCCTCGCCTTCCACGGTGCCCTGGCTGGGCTTGAGGTCGCCCAGGAGCGCCAGCTGTTCCGGCGCGTAGTCTTCCAGGAGGCTGAACACCCGCTCCCAGATCTCCATCTGGGGCGTGGCCGGCATGGGGTCCGGGCGGCGGCGGCGGGCGGCGCCCAGGCCGAAGAAGAGGTCGGAGAGGATCAGGGTCTTGTACCGGGGCAGCCAGACCGCCCGACGGCTGTCGAGCACCACATCGTCGCTGAGCTGCACCTGCACGGGGGCCTCCGAACCTCCATTGGACCACGAGGAGCCGGGGTCGCGCCTCGGGGGGGGCTAGAGTTCGCACAGGGCGGCCGCCTTGCCCCAGAATCTCGGGAGGGAGACGGCATGCTCATGGACACGAACCACCTGCTGGCGGGCCTGGGCACGGGCCTCAGCGGCGGCCTCCTGGCTGGGCTCTTCGGTGTGGGGGGTGGCCTGGTGATGGTGCCCCTGCTGGGTGCGATCCTGGGCCTCGACCAGCACCGGGCCCAGGGCGCCACTCTGGCGGCCATGCTGCTCCCCACGGGGCTCCCGGCAGTGCTCCAGTACCACCGGCGGGGGGTCACCTCCAGCCTGCGGCTGGTGGGGGTGCTCGTGGTGGGCTTCCTGGTCGGCGTCACCGGCGGCTCATTGGTGGCCAATGCCATCCCTTCCGGGCTGCTGCGCTGGGGGTTCTGCGCGTTCCTCCTCTTCCTCGCGGTGCGGAACCACCGGCGCCGGGAGCTGCCGCCCATGGACCGCGGTGCCGAGCCCCTGGACCTGGGCACGGACCTCTGGCTCCGGGCCCTGCCCATCGGGGCCCTGGCCGGCGTCGTCTCCGGGCTGACGGGTCTGGGTGGGGCGGTGGTGGTGATCCCCCTGCTGGCCGCGCGCTTCCACATGACCCAGCACGAGGCGCAGCTGGCCAGCCTCATGATGCTGCTGCCGCCCATCGGCCTTCCAGCGGTCTACATCTACAGCAAGGCCCAGGGCGGCCTGCCCTGGGTGATCATCGGCGGCGTGGCCCTGGGTTTCGCCGTCGGAGCGCTGCTGGGGGCCAGGGTGGCCACCCGCCTCGCCGGCGGTCGGCTGAAGCAGTTCTTCTCAGTGCTGCTGGTGGCCATGGCCCTACTGGTGGCTCTGCGGGGACGGTGAGCTAGAGGAAGCCCAGGCGCGGGTAGGTGCTGCCGAGCAGGGAGTCGGTGGTGGCTGTGGCCTGGCCCAGCCAGCGGTCCAGCACCGTGGCGTAGAGGCTCCGGAAGTCCGCGGTGTATTTCATGTTGCCGTTGGAGTCCAGGCTGGTGAGGTCGGGATAGCCGCCGTAGAGGCCGCCCTTCACCGACTTCCCCACACAGAAGGAGAGGCCCGCCGTGCCGTGGTCCGTGCCGCCGTTGTTCTCCTGGACCCGCCGTCCGAACTCGCTGTAGGCCAGGATCATCACTCGGTCCTGGGCGTTGCCGGCGCTGGTTGTGATGGTGGCCAGGTCGTCGTGGAAGGCCTTGATGGAGCCGCCCAGGGCCCGCTGGAGGTTGGGCAGGTCCACGGCCTCGTTGCTGTGGGTGTCCCAGCCGCTGAGGCGCGCGAAGTAGACCTGGGGCGGCAGGCCCGCGGCGATCATCTGGGCGATGAGCTTGAACTGGGAGCTGAGGCTGGTGGTGAGCGCCGTGCCGTTCAGCTTCTGCACGGGATAGGTCGCGTCGCCGGGATAGGGCACGGTGGGGGTCCGGGCCGTGAGGCTGCCGCCCGTCCCGAAGGCCGCATTGTTCTGGGCGTCGAAGAAGAGCTTGCCCGCCTGGGCGCCCGCCAGGTAGCCCGGGTCCGTGCTGCTGGCCGCGAGGGCGGTGCCCCAGCCGGTCTCCAGGGTGGCGGCGTCCGGCACGGCACTGGTGCTGAGCAGGTAGGAGGGGAACACGTAGCCGCCGGCGCTGGTGATGGAGACGAAGCTGCGCGTGGCGCCCTTGAGCATCACCGGCAGGTCTGCGGTGACGGTCAGGCCCCGGAGGACGTCCCCCGTGGGACTGAAGGCGGTGTCCGCGTACCGTCCCAGCCAGCCGGTCCCGGCGGGGACCGTGGCGCCCTGCCCCCAGAGGTCGATGGAGGTGAAGTGGGAGAGGTTCGGATTGGGCATGCCGATGCCCGGGATCCAGGCCACCCGCCCGAGGGCGTGCAGGGCGTCCATGCCCGTGAAGTCCTTGTTCAGGGCCATGCCGCTGCCCAGGTCCGTGAGCAGGGCCGGGTCCGTGATGCCGAGGGTGGCGCGCTTGGCCTGGTAGACGCCCAGGTTGGTGCCCGCGTTGGGGGGCGTCACATTGAGCCAGTCCCAGCCCCCGTCGATGTCGACGATGACGAGGATGGGCAAGGAGGGCGTGGGGGTGGGGGTCGGCGTGGTGCCACCGCCGCCACTGGAGCCGGAGCCTCCGCCGCCACAGGCAGTGAACCCGGCGAGCATAGCTCCGGTGGCGCCCATGGTCTGGATGAATTCGCGTCGCGTGGTCATGATGGCCTCCTTCAGTACAGCTGGCCGGCCGGCGAGCAGAGGATGAGGAAGGCCAGCTCCCGGGTTTTGGTCTGGGAGGCCGCGTCCCAGGTGAAGGTCGTGGGCCACAGGGCCGCGAGCCAGGCCGCAGAGACGCCGGCGGGGACGGGGCCCGGCTGCAGGAGCGCCGCCAGGCGGTCATACACGGCCTGGGCCGAGGCCGGGGCCGTGGGGAACCAGTCCGTGGTGACGAAGGTCGGGAACAAGGGGTAGGTGGTTCCGTTGTAGGAGCGCGTCTCGTTGAGGGCCAAGGCCGCGGCGGCCTTCGTCCGGTAGCGCATGGTGTTGCTGTTGAGCCAGGCCGTGTGCTCCTTCCAGCCGTTGGGGCCTGTGGGATCCAGCAGCTTCATGCCCATCTGGTCGAAGGTGGTGGCGCTGTTGGTCACCAGCCGCCAGGCGGGGTAGCCCTTCGGTGTCTGCCCGCTGGCCGAGGCCAGCGAGGGGCAGAGCATGCGGGCGGCCCGCACCAGCCAGGAGACGGGCCCCTCGACCAGGGCGTAGCGGTTCGCGGCGCTGAAGAAGTACTGGGACTTGAGCAGGGTCTTCAGGACCACGCGCAGGTCGAAGGCGGCGCCCTGGATCAGGGTGGCCACGTCGATCTGGTCCTGGGCGCTGTAGCCCGCGGTCACGAAGTGGGTGAGCAGACGCTTGGCGAGGAACTGGGCGCAGTTGGAGCCCTTCACCGAGATGATGCTGCGGATGGCGTTCTCGCCCTTGGCCCACCCGTTGGCCGTGGTGGTGACGTCGAGGGTCTGGCTGAAGAGGGTGATGCTGCCCGTGGCGTGGAGGTTGGAGCTGACGGTGGCCGCGCCGCCCCACCAGACCCGCGTGTCCGGGGCGATGGCCGTGCCGTCGTAGACCTTGAACCGGGCGTCCGCGGCGTACTTCTGGTTCGGGCTCGCGGGGTTGAGGATGTAGTCCGCCTCGGCGAAGGTGAAGCTCCAGCCGCTGAGGGCCCGGGCCAGCTGGGTGATGTCGGTCTGGTTGTAGCCGTTGTCCGCCCCCAGGCTGTAGAGCTCCATCACCTCCCGGGCGTAGTTCTCGTTGGGGATGTTGGTGCCGGCGGCGTTGTTGAGCACCGAGTCCAGCCAGATGGCCATGGCCGGGTCCTTGCTCACGAGCACGAGGAGGTCGTCGAACTTCGCCAGGCCCTGGCTCCGGAACAGCTGGATCTGCTTGAGCATCAGGGCGGTGTTGTCGACCTTGTGCCAGCCGGTGGCGAAGAGGTTGTGCCAGAAGAGCGCCAGGCGCTCTTCGAAGGCGTGGGGGTTGTGCTGCATTCGCCAGGCCAGCAGCGCCTGGGCCGTGTTGAGGTTGTTCCGCCAGGTATCGGCGCCCTGGGCCAGGAAGGCGTGGGGCGCGGCCACGGCCGCCACGTCCACGCTCCCGGCCACGGCCGTGTTGGCGCCCACCAGGGGCTCTGCCACCACATCTGCTGTGGCCAGCGCGGCAGTGAAGGTCGTGGGGTCGTAGGCGGTGCCGGTGCCGTCGATCCAGGCGTCGATCGCGATGCCCGGGGCCTGGGCCTGCAGGGTCGCCGCATCCGCGGGGTTGAGTCCGAAACCCGCCCGTCGGGCGAAGTGCTGCACGTCGGCGACGGTCCAGGTGGTGATGGGGGTCAGATCGGCCATGGATGACTCCTAGTTGCTGGGGGCCCCGGCGTTGATCCAGGCCGTGAGGGTGTCCACGGTGGCCTGGCAGAGGTTGGGTGCCCCCTGGGGCATGCGCGTGCCGTAGCCCGAGCCGCCGGGCTGGTCCTTGGTGACCTTCTCGAGGATCCAGGAGTGGGCGGCGTCGCCCGACTTCACCAGCAGCCAGCCCTGCCCGGTGGGGGCACTGGCGGGGACCACGTTGACCAGCTGGGCCCGGATCTCAGCAGCGGTGCCCGAATAGATCACGTGCCCGGTGGGGGACGGGCCGCTGTGGCAGCTGGTGGCGGCGCTGCCACAGCTGCTCTGGAGCGCCGGCACGAGGTCCGCGGCGAAGGAGGGGCTGCTCTTGGCCACCGGGATGGGGCAGGTGGTGGGCGCCGGGGGAGACGCCGGACCGGGTGAGCTAGAGCCGCCCCCACCACAGCCCAAGGGCAGGAGCAGGAGGACCAGGGGAAGGATCGGACGCACAGGTCTCCTTGGAGCGTGGGACCAGAATGGACCTTGGGAAAAGCTAGTCAAGGTTGTGACAGGTAACTTGTTTGGACCCAAGACGGCTGCTTCGGGTTGAGGGACCATGCGCTATCCTCGTGTCGGAGGTAGCCGTGCCCTTGGACGTCCCGACCCCCCTCTTCCAGGGGGAGCGCCTGCGAGACCTGATCCTCTGCTACGCGGGGCCCTGGGCCTTTGTGCCCTACCTCAAGAACGGTGAGGACTCCGAGCTGCACTGGCACGCGCGGCAGGGAGTGATCCTGGCCTTCGCCGAGTGCGTGGTGGGCCTGGCACTGCTCTTCGTGGGCCTCTTCCCCATCTTCGGCTGGGTCTTCGTGCGCTTCATCCTGCCCCTCTGGCTGCTCTGGTGCCTGGGCATGTCCGTGACCAGCATCCTGCAGGCCTCCAAGGGCAAGCGGCACCGAATTCCGGTCTTCCACCAGTTTGTGGATTATCTGTAGGCATTCAGCACCAGCATGGCGTCGCCGTAGCTGAAGAACCGGTAGCGCTCCCGGATGGCCTCGGCGTAGGTGGCCTGGGCCAGCTCCAGCCCGAGGAGGGCGGAGACCAGCACGAACAGCGTGCTCTCTGGCAGGTGGAAGTTGGTGAGCAGGTGGTCCGCGGTGCGCAGGCGGTAGCCCGGAGTGATGAACAGGCGGGTGGCGCCCTCGCGCACCAATGTCGTTCCGTCCCAGGCACCCTCGAGGGTGCGGAGCGCGGTGGTGCCCACGCAGAGCACCGGGCGGGCGCGATCCCGCAGCACCGGCTCCAGGGCTGCGGCCGTGGCCGGGGGCACCTCGAAGCGCTCCTCGTGCATGGCGTGGTCCTCGAGCCGCTCGGCGGTCATGGGCCGGAAGGTGCCGAGGCCCACGTGGAGGCGTACGGGATGCCAGCCGCAGCCCTGGGTCCGCAGCGTGGCGATCAGCTCCGGGGTGAAGTGCAGGCCCGCGGTGGGGGCGGCCACGGCCTCGCCCTCCCGGGCCGCAAACACAGTCTGGTAGCGGCTCTCGTCCTCGTCCTCGGCCAGGTGGTCGATGTAGGGCGGCAGAGGCAGCCGGCCGATGCGGTCGATCTCGTCCCAGTCGAGGCCATGGCCGGACTCGACCTCCACCACACGGAGGCCTTCGGGCAGGGTGTCTTGAACCGTGATCCGGGCCAGGTCGGCGCCGCTGACGGGGTCCACCACCGTGGCCGCGGCGCCGGGCTTCAGGCGCGCCCCGGGCTTCACCAGGGCCTCGAAGCGGCCGCCGCCCAGGCTGCGCAGCAGCAGGGCCTCCCCGGCGCCACCCCCGGCCCGGCGCAGAAAGAGGCGGGCGTGGCGGACGCGGACATCGTTGGGTACGCAGAGGCTGCCCGGCGGCACCAGGTCCGGCAGGTCCCGGATGGCGCGGTGGCGCCAGGCGCCGGTCCGCGCGTCCACCACCAGCAGGCGGGCGCCGTCCCGCGCTGGCGCGGGGTGCTGGGCGATGAGCTCCGGCGGGAGGTCGAAGTGGAACTCGGAGCGTCTCATCGGGCGGGCATCAGCCTTCGGCGAACTGCAGCTTGTGCAGCCGGGCGTACTCGCCGTCCCCGGCCAGCAGGTCCTCGTGGGTGCCCACCTCGACGATGCGGCCCTGCTTCATGGCGCAGATGCGGGTGGCCCGCTGGATGGTGCTGAGCCGGTGGGCGATGACCAGGGTGGTGCGGTTCTGCATGAGGGTCTCGAGGGCGTCCTGCACCGCACGCTCGCTCTCGGTGTCCAGGGCGCTGGTGGCCTCGTCCAGGATGAGGATGGGCGGATCCTGGAGCAGGGCCCGGGCGATGGCGAGGCGCTGGCGCTGGCCGCCGCTGAGGCTGGAGCCGGTCTCGGCCAGGGGGGTGTCGTAGCCCTTGGGCAGGGACAGGATGAAGTCGTGGGCGTGGGCCTTCTTCGCGGCCTCGATGACGGCCTCGCGGCTGGCCTGCAGGCCGTAGGCGATGTTGTCGTGCACCGTGTCCATGAAGAGCAGGGTCTCCTGGGTGACGATGCCGATAGTCTTGCGCAGCTCCCGGGGGTTGAAATCCCGGAGGTCGATGCCGTCCAGGGTGAGGCGTCCGGCGGTGGGGTCGAAGAAGCGGGGCACCAGGTTCACCAGGGTGGTCTTGCCGCCGCCGCTGCCGCCGACCAGGGCCACGGTCTCACCGGCGCGGATCTCCAGGTCGATGCCGCGGAGGACCGGGTGCTTGGCGTCGTAGGCGAACTCGACGCCCTCGAAGCGCAGCAGGCCGGGGCGGGCGGGCATGGGCCTGGGCGCCGGGTTCTCCGGCAGCTCGGGCTGGCGGTCCAGCATGGTGTAGACGCGGTCCAGGCTGGCCGAGGCCACCTGGATCTCGTTGTTGAGCTTGGTGAGCCGCCGGAGCGGATCGTAGAGGGCGTAGATGCCCAGGATGTAGGTGAGGAAGTTCTCGGTGGTGAGGGTGCCCGCCTTGAAGCGGCCGGCGGCGTAGGCCGCGAGCCCCGCCAGCAGCAGCCCGCCCACCAGCTCCATGATCGGCGTCGACAGGGCCGAGGCCCGGGCGCTCTTCATCCCCAGCCGGTAGAGCTCCCGGTTCTGTTCCTGGAAGCGGCCCACCTCGTAGGACTCCCGGGCGAAGGCCTGGACCACCCGGATGTTGCTGAAGACCTCCTTGAGGCGCTGGAGCAGGCGGCTGGAGGCCTCCTGGTTGCGGTGGTTCACGTTCCGGATGCGCTGGCTGAGCCGCTTGACCGGGAGGACCACCAGGGGCCCCGCCAGGAACAGCGTGAGGCTCAGCTGCCAGTCCATGTAGAGCACCGTGGCCAGCATGGTGAGGGCCACGCAGACCTCGCGGACCGCCTCGGCCAGCTGGTTGCTGGCGATGCCCTGCACGGCGCCCACGTCGCTGATGCTGCGGGTGATGAGCTCGCCCACCGGGTGCTTCTGGAAGAAGGCCGGCTCCTGGGTGAGGAAGTGGGCGAAGAGCCGCTCGCGGAAGGCCTGGGTTGCCCGGATGCCGCTGCGCACCATGAGGAGGGTGCCGGAGTAGGTGAACAGCCCCTTCAGGGTGAACAGGCTGACGAGGACCAGGGGGACCAGCAGCCCATTGGCGCGCAGCACCGAGGCCTCGGGCAGCCGGTGCAGGACCCAGGCGCGGAGGTGCTCGAGCTGCGCGAAGAGTCCGTGCTGGGGGCCCGGCAGGGCGTGGACCTTGCCGTCGTCGAAGACGAACTTGATGGAGGCGATGAGGGCGCCCTGGCAGAGGCCCGCCAGCAGCAGCAGCAGGGTCGCCCCCGCGATGAAGGGCGCGTGGGGCCGCAGGTGGTCTTTGAAGAAGCGCAGGAGTCGGGACATATCCGATTCCAGCTTAGCCGCTCTGGACTATTCGACCGTCACGGTCACGGTGCTCTTGCTGTCATCCAGGCTGAACAGCTCGGTCCCCTTGGGGGTGTTCAGGGCCTGGTCCATGATGCGGTCGAGGTCGACGCCCTTGCCTTTGGCCTGGCGCAGCTGGTCGTCGGAGAGGTAGCCGCCGACGGCCCGGGCGAGGCCCAGAGCCAAGCGCACCGTGAGGACCTCGGCCTTGTCGCGCTCCTTGATGCGCACCACCAGGAACCGGCCCTGGGCGGGGCCGGCCGCTTGGGGCTGGGCGCCCAGGGTCAGCAGCGCGAGGCGGCAGGCCTCGGAGGACGCGGGAACGCCAAGCCCCGCCTGCAGGACCGGCACCGCCCGCAGGTCCCGGCGCTTGGCGAGCTGCAGGGCCGCGGCGATGCGGACCTCCTCCCGCTCGTCGGTGAGGGTGCTCACCAGCCCCGGGGTCGCGGCGGGGTTGTCCCACTGCCGGATGCCCCAGCAGTGCACGCGATTGAGCCGGGCCTCCTTGCCCAGCATGCGCTGGTCGGGGTGCCGCGCCAGGAACTCCGTGTAGGCGTCGATGGCCTCGTCCCAGCGCCGGTCCTGCTCCAGGCTGGAGGCCAGCCAGTAGCGCGCGTCCGCGGCCCGGGAGGAGGTGGGGAATTCGCGCAGAAGGGTGCGGTAGGCCTGGGCCGCCTCGTACCAGCGCTGGGCGTAGCGCAAGTCGCGGCCCTGGCGGAAGAGGGTCTCGGCCGGGCTGTCCGGCACGGCGGGCGGCGCGGGCATGGGCTCGGGCGTGACCACCACCACGAAGGCCGGCACTGCCAGCAGGCAGACCGGGATCATGCGCCGTCCCCCTTGAGGCGGCGTTCCATGCGCTGGGACTCGGTCTCGAGGTTGTGGGCCGCGGCCCACTGGCGCAGAGCCTGGGCCCGCTCGACGGAGAGGCAGTTGTCCTCGAAGGCGACCTCGGAGAGCCAGGCATGGAGGCTGGCGCGGATCACCTCGGCCTCCTGGAGGGGGGCGCCCTGGGCGGCGAGCTGGTGGCTGGCCTCGAGCAGGGCCACGGCCATCTCCCGCTCCTGCCGCCGGTCTTCCTCGCCTTCCCGGCAGAGGTTCGGGTTCTGCTCGAAGTCCTGCAGGAGGGTGGCGCTCTGGCGGAAGAAGGCGATCCAGGCGCGATCCTGGGTCCGCTTCTGGGCCAGGGCCTCGAGTCGGGCGGTGTCCCGGGCCAGGGCCCGGATGGACTGGATGCGCTGGACGGTGAAGGCGGCGGGAATGAGGGCCACCAGCAGGACGGCGGCGGCGGCCAGGGTCCAGTTCCGGGTCCAGTGGGCCCGGGGCGCGGCTTCCGGCGCCAGCTCCGCGGCCAGCTCCGGGCCGTGGCTGGTGAGGGCCAGGTGGAGCTCCAGCAGCTCCGCCAGCTCCGCCTGGAGGGCGGGATCCTCTGGCCAGTGCTCGGGCTGCTCGAGCAGCTCGAAGCGCCGGGCCTCGTCCTGGGGGTCGGACGGGGCGGGCTGGGGTTCGAAGGGGGCGGTCATGGCTGGGGTCCGAGGTGCTTGCGGAGTTTCTGGAGACTCTGGAAGAGGGTGGCCTTCACGGTTCCCTCGGCGCAGCCGAGGTCCTGGGCGATCCGTTTCACGGGGTGTTCATGCACGTAGTAGGCGAGCACCATGGCCCGCTGGCGGGGGGTGAGGCCCTCCAGGGCCCCGCGCAGGGCCTGGATGCGTCGGCTTTGGTCCACGGATTCCCAGGGTGAAGCCTGGTGGGGATCAGGTGCGTCAAAGGTCTCGGGAGGGGATACCTCTCGCCCTCTTCTACGCAGATGGTCCGTGGCTGCATTAGCCGCCAGCGTAAAAAGCCAGGCGGCCACCGGCCGACCCTCCTCAAAGCGTTGACAATGTTGGAGGCACTTGAGAAAAACCTCCTGCGCCAGCTCCTGGACCACGCCGGCTTCCCCCTGGAGCCGCCGGTGCAGGAAGGCGAAGAGAGGTCGCTCGAAGCGGGCCATGAGGTGGGCCAGGGCCTCTTCCCGGCCGGCCTTGAGCTGGGCCATCCAGTATTCGGGCGACGGCTCTTCCGGGGCCCTGGAGCCGCTGTCCGCAGTGGTGGAGAGGGCCGGACTCATGCCTTGCGGCCTCCGCCGGTGAGGTGGAAGGGGAGGCCGCTCTGGCCCAGCTTCTCCATGACCAGCTTGAGCTGCTCGGCGGTGAGGCTGCAGCGCAGACCCACCCGCCGTTTCTCCTGGAGCAGCTCCGGGGCAGCTCCGGGCGCGGTCTGCACGGCGTTGGCGGCGGCGAGCAGGCGCTGGAGCCAGGGTGCCACCTGGTTGATGCCCTCGGGTGTGCCGGCCAGGGCCAGCTCGAAGCGCACGGGCTGATCCGGCTCGGTGGCGGGCGTGATGCTCCAGAAAAGGGCCTTGATGCCCTGGGGCAGGTCCTTCATGGCGCTGCCTTCCAGGTTCTGGCGCAGAGTGCCCAGGAGGGCCTCGGGCTGCAGGAAGCCCTGGAAGGGCGCCCGGGGGCTGATCCACTCGGCGGCCAGCGCCGCGTCCGGCTGGGTCCCGAGGCTCTCCTTGGTGGCCATGTGGTTCAGGGCTTCCAGGGAGCCGATCCAGATCTGCCCCTTCTCGTCGCTGGCGGCGCGGATGTGGGCCTTGGTGCCCGGGGTCTCGAGGTCGAGGATCACGTGGAGGGGCCAGTCGCGGCCCTGGAGCCGGAGGCTGCCCTCCTGGGGGAAGGACTCGGCCAGGGCGGCCACCAGCGCAACAGGCTCCTTGAACTGGTGGAGCTGGATCAGGACGTGCTCGAGGCCCTTCTTGAGGCCCTCATCCCCCTTCTGCGGCACTCCGAGGACGTGGAAGGTGACCCGGCCCGTCTCGGTGCGCGGGTTGATGTGGGCCTTCTGCAGAAAGAGCTCCAGGGCCCGCTCCACCATGGGATCCCGGGCGATGAGGCTCTGGACTTCCTTGTGGGTGAGGACCCAGCCCGCCTCGCCGCTGAAGGCGAGGGTGCTGTCCGCGGGGGCGGCCTCCACCCAGGCGGGCACCCGGACCTTGGGGCGGCAGGCCGGGGTGAACGGGAGACAGAGCAGTGCCACCGCGGCGGGGATCAGCATGACTGCGGGGCGTCGCATGGGGGCTCCTGGAGAGGCTACGCAGGGGCGGGCTGTTTGTTTATTCCAAGGAGCCCAGAGCCCGGAGGGACGCTGGCAGGTGCGGGCTGCGGAGGATCTGCTGCTGCTCGGCTTCGGACAGCAGGCCCCAGATCCGCAGGGCGGACTCCCGGGGCGTCTTGGGGTTCAGCAGCAGCTCCGACATGATCGCGGCGTGGGCCATGAGCACCGGGTGCCCGGCGATCTGCCCCAGCACGCTGCGGGGGGTGAGCTTGTTCCGGGCGAGCCGCAGCAGGATGCCCGGGTCCAGCTGGCGATCGGCCACCATGCGCAGGAGGGTGGCCTCGTCCTGGAGCACCTCCTGGGGCAGGTGCCGCATGAGCTCGCCGCCGGAGGTGCGCAGGGCGGTGATGCGGTCGACCACGGGCATGCCGACATAGAGGGCGCGGAGCGTCTCGAGGGCCCGGCGCTTGACCTCCAGGTGGAGGACCCGCGGGTCCCGCAGCACCTCGATGGCGGACTTGATGCCCGAGAGGTGCCCCAGCAGGCGCAGGGCCGTGGACTCCGAGAGCCCCGGATGGTGCAGCAGGGCCTCGGCCACCAGCGGCTCCTCGGACCAGGCCCGGTGGGCCGCCACGGCCTCCGCACGCTCTCGTGAAAAGGCCGGCAGGGTCGAAGCCAGGAGCTGGGGGGTGAGGGCCGGGTTCTCCAGCGCCAGCCGGAAGACCTGGACGTCCGGGTCCTTCAGGACCTGGGTGAGCTGCTCTTCCTGGGTGGCCTGGGTGGCCAGGAAGACGCGCTCCTCCAGAGTGGACCAGCGGCCCTCTTCGCCCCGCTCCGGGAGGGCGGAAGCCAGGCCCGAGCGCTGCCGCTGGAGGCGGTCGTAGAAGTACTTCACCACCCGCAGCAGGTGGGGGGCGTGGCGCTTCGCCCAGAAGGTGACGAACTGGTACTCGCCCTCGTCCAGCTGGGTGAACAGGCTCACGATGCGGCGCAGGCCTGCCCGGTCCCGGGGGTCCTCCCCCAGGGTGGCCACCAGGAGCTGGGACAGGGCCGCGCGCCGGCTGAGCTCGCCGGGACAGCCTGGCGCGTCCTGCAGGCTGTCGCGCACGGGGTCCCGGAAGTACCAGCGGGCTTCGGCGTAGACCTCCTCGAAGAAGGCCGCCACCTCGGACTGGACGAGGGCCTGGCAGACGAGGTCCTCGGAGACCAGGGGGTTCTGCAGGGCCGCCTGGCGCAGCTCGGGGTCCGCATCCACCAGGAAGCGGAGGAGCTCCTCGGGCTGGACGGTGTGGCGCGCCTGGACCAGCCGCTGGGAGTGGTCCAGACCCTTGGCCGTCGCCTGCTCAGGCAGGGGTTCCGGGAGGGTGGCCAGGGCCTCCCAGTCCTGCTCTCCGGACGGGAGCGCGGGCAGCTCCTGGGTGGTGCCAGTGGCGGAGACGGTCTTGGCCAGCTGCTTGGCGAGGAGCTTGGCCACGGGCTTCAGGCCCGGGTTCAGCTGGGAGTACAGGGCCTTCACCGAGTCGGCGCGCTCGCCCTTCTCCTCGGGGCTCGCCTGGTCCATCTCCCGCATCTGATCGAACAGGGAGACCACCATCTCCAGGTCGCGACGGATGGGCTCCGGGGTGGCTTCGTTCTCGGCCACGCCCAGCAGGATGGGCCAGTGGGCGAGCCAGTGGGGTGTCCGGCCCATGATCGTGAGGAGCCGGGGGGAGGCCAGGGAGCGGGCCAGGCCCTCGAGCATGCGGAGCTGGTTCTCGGAAGGCAGCTGAGGGCGCAGCATGGCCAGCTGCTGGAAGGGGATCCGCTCGGACTCAGCCAGGGATTCCAGGAACGCGGACTCCCGTGTGGTCACGGCCCCTCCTGGCTCAGGCGCAGGTCGCGTGGAGGAAGGCCATCAGCCTGGGGTCCTGCCGGAAGAGCAGGGCGTCCACCAGTCCCCCCTTCAGGCCGACATGGGTGCACAGGGCGTTCAGGTGGTCCGGGGCGGTGAGGCTGCCGCCCATGATCAGGGGCAGACCCGTGGCCGAAGCCAGCTCGTCGGCGGTCTGGAAGTCCGGGGCGGCGCCAGCCTCTTCGGGCAGGTCCACGAACAGCAGGCGCTGGAAGCCATAGGCCTTCGCCCGCTGGGCCAGCTCGAGGGCGCTCAGGGAGGTGGTGTCCACCCAGCCCGAGCGGTGGACCTTGCCGCCCCGGGCGTCGACGGCGGCGGTGAGGTGGTTCTGGAAGCGGGCCATGAGCTGCTCGGCGACCATGGGCGACTTGTGGAGGATGGTGCCGGCCACCAGCCAGTTGGCACCCAGGTCGATGAAGTACTGGGCCTGGTCGGAGCTGCGGATCCCGCCGGCGATCTGGAAGCAGACCTTCCGGTCCTGGGCCCGGCAGCGCTGCAGGATCTGGCCGATGGCGTCGCGGTTGTTGCCCTTCCCCAGGGCCGCGTCCACATCCACCAGGGCCAGGCGGGTGGCACCCTCGTCGACCAGCCGATCGGCCAGTTCGAGAGGGCCTTCAAGGCTGGGCTCGCCCGTCCCGGTCGTGGGGACCACTTGGCCATTCTGGAGGTTCAGGGTCGGGTAGATCTTCAAGCGCTTACCTTCCCAAGGGGCAACAGGGAGTGTAACTCATCAGGCCTGGGAGCGGGCTGCGATCAGGTCCAGCAGCCGCCGGGCGGCCTCGCCTTCGGCCCGCTTGCGGGTCAGGCCCTCGGCCTGGGCCGCGAGGTCGCCCACAGCGGCACGCATGGTGAAGCGGGGGGCGTGGCCGGGTCCAGCCTGCTCGACCTGGGCATAGCTTGGTGGCGGGAGGCCGAGGCGGGCCGCGGTTTCCTGGAGGTGGGTCTTGGGATCCCGCTGGGTCAGGGTGTCGGGCCGGGCCGCGCGGATGGTCTCGAGGAACCGGGCTTCGACCAGGGCCTTCACCTGCGCGGCGGCGTCCGTCCCGCCGGCGAGGGCATCAAGGTAGACAGCGGCCAGCAGGGCCTCGAGGGCATCGGCCAGGGGCTTGGCGCCCATGGGCGGGGCCTTGCGCGGATGGGCGGCGCTCAGGAGCGCGTCCAGGCCCAGGTCCAGGGCCCAGGTCGACAGGGCCTCGGTGCAGACGAGCAGGCCCCGGAGCTTGCTCATCGGGCCCTCCTGCCAGTCCGGGTGCGTCTCGAACAGGAGCTGCGCGACGGTGAAATTGAGCAGGGCGTCCCCGAGGAACTCCAGGCGCTGGTTGTCCAGGCCCTTGGCGGCGGAGACGTGGGTGAGGGCTTCCGCCAGCAGAGAGCGGTTCTGAAAGGTATAGGCCAGGCGGGCCTCAAGGGCCGGGTGGCTGCTGGTTCGTCGGCCGCTCATCACTCTCCAAGGTCCGGGGGCAGCTTCCCGTTGAGCCGGGCCTGGGTGAACACGGAGCGGAAGCGGGCATTGCGGGCGGCCATCTGGCCCAGGATCCCCTGGCGGTGGGCTGCGCGCAGGGTCTGGTGGAACTCGGCCATGCGGCCCTGGTCGTAGAGGACCACGGCCAGCCAGGCGTGGGCGTTGATGTTCAGGGGATCGGCCTTCAGGGCCTGGCGGAAGCCGTGGATGGCCTTCTCGGGCTGGCTGTCCGCCAGCTGGATGGCCTCGCTGAGGGAGACATTGCCGAGGTTGAGGCGCTCGTGGGTCTCGAGCTTGTTGAGCTTCTCGGGCTGGTAGAGCTCAGGCTGGTCGATGGCCTTGGGCTCCGGCGCGGGCTTCTGCTTCACGACCGGAGGTTCCGGTCGGGGCGCGGGTTTGGGCTCATCCCGGGGCTCGGGTCTGGCGGGGACGGGGATGGGGACAGCGGCTGTCGGTGCCGGCCCGGCTGGCGCGCCGGTCTCGGGGCGCGCGGCTGAGCCGGGCTGGGGCTTCGGTTCGGGAGCGGTCGGTGTTGCTGCGGGACTGGTCTCGGGCACGGGGGCGCGGCCCCGCAGGAACCACCAGGCTCCCGAGCTCGCCGCGACCAGCAGCAGGGCCGCGATGCCGAGCCAGGCGCCCCGGCTTCCGCCGGGCCGGGCGGCAGCCGGGGGGGCTGGAGTCGGTGCGGCGGTGGCCGCGGGCGGCGCCGCGGCAACCTGCTGGGTCGCCATCGATGCGGGCGGGATCGCCGCCGGGGCCGTGGGCGCCGAGGCCTGGAGCCGGGCGGTGGAATCTTCCACCTGGCCCATCCAGGAGGGATCCTTGGCGGCCCGGAGGGCCTTCGCCAGGTCTTCCGCGGTCTGGAAGCGCTCGTCGGGGTTCTTGCAGAGGGACCGGTCCAGCACGGACCGGATGGCGGGGCTGATGCCGTGCAGCTGCTCGAGATCGATAGGGTCCGGCGGCTCGTTCACGATCTTGTAGAGCACGGTGGGGGTCGTGTCGCCCGAGAAGGGCTTCCGGCCGCTCAGGCCTTCATAGAGCATCACGCCCACAGCGAAGAGGTCACTGCGGGGGTCAGGCTTCCCGGTGCGGATGTACTCCGGGGCCATGTAGCTCACGGTGCCCATGACCATGCCCGTGGCGGTCATGTCGGAGTTGCTGATCTTCGCGACCCCGAAATCCATGACCTTGGCCACGAGGCGCTTCCCGTCCCGCTGCACCCGCACGTTGGCGGGCTTGATGTCCCGGTGGACGATGTGCTGGCGGTGGGCGAAGCCCAGGCCGTCGCAGACCTGGGCCAGCACTTCCAGGATCTCGGAGCGGGTGAGGGACTGCTCCCGGAGCAGATCCTCGAGGTCGTGGCCCTTCACGAACTCCATGGCGATGTAGAGGACGCCCTGGTCCTCGCCGAATTCGTAGATGGTCACGAGGTTGGGGTGGTTCAGCACGCCCGCGGCCCTGGCCTCCCGGGCGAAGCGCTCCTTGGCGTCGCCGCCCTGGGCCGCGGCGGGCAGGATGGTCTTGATGGCCACCTCCCGCCCGATGGAGGGGTCGACGCCGAGATAGACCTCACCCATGGCGCCATTGCCGAGGACGCGCCTGATCTCGAATTTTCCAAGTTTCTCGAACACGGGAGCCCTCTCTGGGCATCGGCACGGACAGGGAGACAGCATAGATCCTGCCGGGGCCAGGGCCAAGTCGATGGGAATAATTCGGCCAAGATTCAGGGTTTTAGGGGGCTGGCATCCCGGCCCGGTACGTGCAAACTTAGGTAGCATTCCGGAGCCTCCGTGCCCGAAGTCCGTCCGCGCCATTTTTTGCCGGCCATTATGGGAGCCCTCTACCAGCAAAAGGCGGTGGGGGAGCTGGTGCTGGAGCAGAATGACGGGACCCGGCGGCTCTACTGGTCGGGCGGTGAGCTGAGGTATCTGCGCAGCGACGCGGTGGGCGAGCAGTTCGGGAACTTCCTGATCCGCCGCGGCGTGCTGGACATGGCCTCACTGAAGGAGCTGCTCGCCGACGGCGAGGGCTCGCGGGTCGGTGATCGGGTGGTGCAGTGGGGTCTGTTGACCGCCCGGGAGCGGGATGAGCGACTGCACGAGCTGCTGGCCTCGGTCCTCCTGCACGCCATGGAGCACCCGATCCTGCGGATGACTTGGCTGCCCACGGCCGAAGGCGCCAGCCTCGGCGGGGAGGTCCAGTTCCAGCTCGACCACCGCTGGCTGATCTGGGACGCCTTCCTGAACGCCAAGATCGATCGCGAGCTCATCGAGATGTTCCGCAGCGAACCCGACTGGCGCTGGCAGGCCCGGCCTGACCTCCTCGAGTCCTTGAGCGACCTCCCATTGACGCCCACCCTCGCCTACGCGCTGTCCCTGCTGGGCACCGAGCCCCTGGGTTGCGGCACCATCGCGTCGCTGGCTGGCCTGTCCCCGGAAGAGGCCACCCGGCTGGTCGCAACCCTCTGGGCCTTGGGGGGCATCACCCTGGTCGGCGGAGTGCTGCCCCTGCTGTCCCAGGAGGCGCCGCCGCCCCAGCCCACGATCCTGGAACCGCCGCCAGTGCCCCTGCCTGAGCCCCTGATCGAGATGGAGCTCGAGCCGGAATTCCTGCCCGACCCCGAGCCGGAACCCGAGCCTCTCCTCCTGGTCCCGGAGGACCTGGAGCAACCGCCAGCGCCCTTTCCACCGGAGGCGCTCGAGGCCCAGCTCCCGCCTACCCCGACGCCGCTCCCGCCTCTGGATGAGGAAGGGATGGCCCCCTCGGAGCGGGCCCGCCGGCTGCTCGTGAAGGCCAAGTCCTACATGATGCAGGACCGCACCAGCGAGGCCATCCGGGCCCTGGAGCAGTCCATCAAGCTGGACGGGGAGTCGCCGGCCGCCTATGAAGCCTGGCTGCTCCTCGGGCGGCTGCGCATCAGCAATCCAGCCTGGTCCACCCGGGCCATCGAGGCGCTCCAGGTGGCCTCCCGGCTCAACCCGCGGGCGGCCGAGCCCTGGGCGCTCATGGGCGACCTGTACCATCGCAAGGGCTTCCGGGCCAACGCCCAGGGCTGCATCCGTCGGGCCCTGGAGCTGGATCCCTCCGTGGCGGTCCCCTCGGGGTGGTTGCAGACCAAGCCTGAGCCGACCGAGGCCCGGGAAGGGTCGAGCGGCCTGATGGGCAAGCTGCGGGGCATGTTCGGGCGCGAGAAGGACTAGACGCGTCGGCTCAGAGGCTGTCAGTGAGCTTGCGCAGGTTGAGGAGGCTGGGGTGCTCAGGGTAGATCCTCAGGCCCCGCTCCAGCACTAGGCTGCCTTTGCCGGTCTCTCCACTTTTCAAGAGGAAGCCTGCCACCAGGGCATGCCAGAGGCCGCCGCCGCCATTGGGGATCGCCCCCAGGGCCGCCCAGGCATCCAGGGAGGCCTGGGCCTCCAGGCCGAGCTGGAGGTCCAGCTTCACCTGGCGTTCCCGGAGGCCTGGATCCTGGGGGCAGACGGCGATGCTCTCCTTGAGGGTCTGCCGGGCCTCCTCGAGCCGGCCCGTGTTGAGCTGGATCTCGGCCAGGGCCAGCCGCGGCGCGGGCAGCTCCGGCTGCTGCCGGATGAAGCGCTCCAGCAGCCGCAGGCCCTCCGGGGCATGCCCGGTCTGGGCCAGGGACACCGCCAGTCGCGTGTTGGCCAGGGCATGCCTGGGGCTGGCCAACAGGGCGCGCTTGAGGTACGGAATGGCCTCCGCGGGGCGGGCGGTCTCCTGGAGGCCCAGGGCCACGGTGGTCAGCACCGTGATGGGCGGCCGCTGCTGGAGGGCAAGGAAGGTCTCGCCGGCCTCCACAACCAGCCGCCAGTCCCGGGCTGTGGCGGCCTGGATCATCACGTTGAACCAGGCCTGGCTGTTCCTGGGATCGGCCTCGGTTTGGTCCTGGGCCATGCGCAGGTAGCGGACCTTCTTCTCCGCCTCGCGGGCGAGGTCCACCTTCCCGAAGTGGTGGATGACGGCTTCCAGGGTCCCCACCGGCAGCTTCCGCTGGAGGAAGTAGGTGGCCAGGAGCTCGTGGATGCGCCCCTCGAAGCAGAGGTCAGGATACCGGCGGCTCAGCCGGACCGAGGGGAAGTCCGCGTAGTGGCCGAACTCCGAGCCCTCCTGGTAGGGCGTGTCATTGGGCCGGATCACCTGGTCCAGCATGACCCCGCCAGCATCCCGGAAGTAGCTGCGGAGGGTGAGGAAGTAGGCCGCGGGGCCGTCGTCGGTGCAGGCCTTCCGGATGAGGCCGTGGTCCAGGGCATCCACGGACTCGTCGCCGTCGAGCACCAGCACCCAGTCTCCAGTGCAGCGGCGGAGGCTCTCGTTCCGAGCTGCGGCGAAGTCGTCGATCCATTGGAAATGATATACCTTGGCACCGAAGGACTCAGCGATGGCCACGGTGTCGTCGGTGGAGCCGGTGTCCACGACGATGATCTCATCGACCAGCCCCTGGACCGACCTCAGGCAGCGCGGCAGGTTGGCGGACTCGTTCTTGACGATCATGGCCAGCGAGAGTTTAGGCATGGGGCCGATCATACAGCCTCGAAAAAAAGGTTAAAGGTCTTGAGTTATATGGCCGAAACAGCGGATGACAGGGATCTCCCCTGTCTCCATCCGGCAGCACGGACGCTGCCTTAACCGCATCACGGAGGATGCAATGGCTTCAATTCTGAACAACATCGGGTCCTTGGGGGCAGCTCGCATGCTGTCCGTTAACGACAGGAACCTCGCGAAGACGGTCCAGCGGCTCACCACCGGCCGGCGCATCAACAACGCCGCCGACGATGCCGCAGGTCTGGTGATCAGCAACAAGCTGGGATCGGACGTCCGCACGGCCGCCCAGGGAGCACGCAATGCCAACGACGGCGTGTCCTATCTCCAGACCGCTGATGGCGTGCTGGACGAAGTGACCAACCTGCTGCAGCGGGCCGCGGAGCTGGCCCAGCAGGCCGCCAGCGGCACCTCGGGCGCGGACCTCAGCACCGGCAAGACCGCCCTGAACGCCGAGTTCCAGAACATCGTCACCACCCTCGCGGACATGCAGGCCAACACCACCTTCAACGCCGCCAGTGTCTTTGGCGGCTCCACCGTCTCGGTGGCCCTGGGCGGCTACACGGCGGTGGCCATCTCCGTCGGCACCTTCAACTCGCTGGCGGGCACCGACAACCTGACCACGGCGGCGAACGCGACCGCGGCCGCGGCGAAGATCAACACCGAGCTCAACGCGGTGTCCGCCCTGCGGGGCACCATCGGTGCCAGCCAGTCGCAGCTGAACAGCTACTCGAACACTCTGGGCGTCGAGGGGCAGAACTGGACCGCCTCCAAGAGCCAGATCCAGGATGCGAGCATCGCCGACGAAGTCGTCAACATGTCCAAGTTCCAGATCCTCAACCAGTCCGGCATCAGTGCCATGGGCAAGTCCAATCAAACCGCGCAGTCGATCATGTCCCTCATGCAGTAGGAGGGCCCGCAAGTTAAGTCCCCAGGGGGGTGGGCACACCCTGCCTCCCTGGGTAATCGGAAAGGAGGGTTGCAATGTCCAATCAGGTCAACCCCACCAGCAGTGCCACCGCCACACCGCTTCCCATCATCCAGGTGGCTCCAAGAGCCCCGGCCCAGGCGCCGGCAGCCAGCGGTGCCGTTGGCTCGGCCGAAGCTGTTCCCGCCGGCGCTGCCGGCAAGGCTCCGGCCGGGGTGCCCGCCGCGTCGAGCGCGAGTCTCGACGCTGCCACCAAGGACTTCCAGGCCTTCCTCGCGCAACACGACTCGAGCCTGCAGTTCCTGGTGGACAAGTCCACGGGCCTCTCCTACTTCAAGGTCGTGGATGCCAAGACCAAGCAGGTGATTCTGCAGATGCCTTCGGAGGACACCCTGGCGATGGCCCGTAAATTGCGAGAGCTGGCAGACACCAAGGGCACCGCTGGGGTTCTGGTGGACAAGCAGGGCTAGGCGCCACACCCAAGGTAGGAGGTCCAGCATGTCGACATCTGCACTGAGCTTCCAGGGCCTGGCGTCCGGATTGCAGACCGACAGCCTGGTCAATGCCATCATCCAACAGGAAGGACAGCCAGTTCAACGGATGCAGGCCAAGCAGACGGCGAACTCGCAGGAGCTGGCCGCCATCCAGTCGCTTCAGACGAACATGACCGACCTGTCGACGAGCCTGGCGATGCTCGCCGGCACCAGCTTCGATGCCCGCGCCGTGACCAGCACGGACAGCAACGGGACCTATGTCACGGCCACGGCCAAGGGCAGTGTGCCGGGCAGTTATGACCTGCAAGTGACCAACGTGGCCACCGCCGGGCGGATCACGCCGACCATGCTGGCAGGCGTGCCCCAGAACCTGGCCGTGGCGGACCCCCTGGCCACGACGATCTTCGACGCAGGCACGAGCGGGACCGGCACGGCCTCCTTCGCCATCAAGGGCACGGACGGGATCGTCAAGACGCTGACCCTCACCAGCGGCAACAACAACCTCTACGGGCTCCGGGACGCCATCAACGCCCTCGGCACGGCGGACCCGACCGTGCCCGGCTCCACAGGGCTGGGCGTGACCGCCACCGTGGTGAACACCGGCACTGGTACCGGCACCAACGCCTACGAGCTGGTGCTCACGGCCAAGCTCACCGGCACCGGCACGGGCGGCGCCGTCACCATCGCGGACGTCACCAACAACACCAGTGGCGGGCTCGCGGTGAACAGCCTGGGCATCGGCCACGGCACCGTGGACAGCATGACCGCGCCCACCTCGATGACGGGGGGCCTCAGCTCCGGGACCGCCGATGTGGCCAAGGATGCCGTCTTCACGGTGAATGGGTTGAAGCTGACCCGGCAGTCCAACACGGTGACCGATGCCGTGGACGGCGTCACCTTCACCCTCAAGCAGGGGGGTCAGGCCACACCCACCACCCTCACCGTGGGCCAGGACAAGAGCAGCGTGACCAGCTCCATGCAGGATGTCGTCAGCAAGTTCAACGCGCTGATCACGACCTACAAGAACGCCTCCGCCATCACCACCAGTACCACCACCAGCGCTTCGGGCACCAAGAGCACCACGACCACCAGCGGGCCCCTGGCCAACAACTCCGCAGTCCGCAGCCTCATCGCCCAGGTGCGCTCCGCGCTGTCAGGTGTGCCCTCGGGACTGCCCTCTTCCTCGACCTTCTTGTCCGCCGCGGACCTCGGTGTCACCACGAACCGGGATGGCACCCTCAGCCTGAACACCACAACCCTGTCTGCGGCCCTCGACAAGGACCCGGTCGCGGCCAAGCGCGTCTTCGCCTTCTCGGGCCAGTCCAGCAACGGAGCGGTCTCCTTCTTCCAGGGCGGCGCCAAGACCACCACCGGCACCGTGGGCTTCACGATCGACTCCTTCCAGAGCGGGGGGGCGGTCTCGGGCACCTTCACGGTCAACGGCACCAAGTACACCCTCAGCGGGAGCAACGGCACCCTGTCCGGGACGGCGGGTACGCCGCTGGAAGGACTGATCCTGTCCGTCAGCGGCCTGGGAAGCGGGAACCTGTCCCTGAGCCGCGGGGTCGGCCAGGCCGCCCGGGACGTCGTGTCCAATCTCACGGCCCTGTCGACCGGGAACATCCCGCAGATCATTGCGAGCATCACCGCCCAGAACACCAACCTGACCCAGCAGATCACCCTTGGGCAGGCACGTCTCGACCGCCGTAGGGTGGTCCTTCAGGCCCAGTTCTCCAAGATGGAAGCTGCGGTGAGCCAACTCCAGTCCGCGGGCAGCAGCCTGTCGGGCCTCGCGTAATTCTCCAGTTCCCCTCTGGGGAGGCCGAAAAGGCCCAAGGAAGGCAGCCATGACCCCCTATTCCAAGGCCAGGGACCACTACCTCATCCAGCGTGTCCTGGGCGCCAGCCCTGAACAGCTGGCCGCGCTCCTGCTTGAGGGAGCCCAGAGGTTCCTGACCCAGGCCAGTCAGGCCATCGCGCGGAAGGACTACGCCGCCAAGGGCCGGGCCGTCAACCGGGTGACCTCCATCATCGAGGAGCTGGTGATGAACCTGGACCTGGAGAACGGCGGGGAGCTCGCACAGAACCTGCTGCGCCTCTACGACTGGTGGAGTCGCGACACCCTCGAGGCCAGCCTCCGGCTGGACGCTGCACGGATGGAGCGGATCTCCGGCCAGATGGGCGACCTGCGCCAGAGCTGGGAACAGTCTGCTCAGCAGCGCATCGGTGTCGCCCGGACCGAGAGCTTCCAGGCGGGGGACCTGGTCGGATGAGCGACGCTGGACTGCTGCGGGAGGTCGAGCGCATGGAGGCCTGGGTGCAGGCGCCGGCGTCGATGCCGGGAGCCGAGGGTCTGGCCGAATGGAACCTCGCCTTCCAGACTGCCCTGCGGACGGTGGAGCGTGGACCAGGCTGGACTGAGCTCGTGGCGCGGGCCCGCGCCCTGGGCGAGCGGGTGGCCGAGTGCACCGCCCTGCTGGCGGCCAAGCGGGACCAGATCCATGCGGAGATGGACGCGCAGGCAAGGGGCGACCGCGCCCTCAAGGGCTACAGCGCCGTGGCGCGCTGAGCGGTCAGGCAGTGCCGAAGAGGCGGTCCCCGGCGTCGCCGAGGCCCGGGAGGATGTAGCCCTTTTCATTGAGCTGGCGGTCCACGGCCCCCACGACGATGGTCAGGTCGGGATGGTCGCTCTGCAGGCGCTCGATGCCCTCGGGCGCGGCGAGGACCGAGACCAGCGTCAGGGTGAGCGCACCGGCTGACTTCAGCTGGCGGACGGCCTCCGACGCGCTGCCGCCGGTGGCGAGCATGGGATCCAGGACGAAGACGGGGCGGGCTTCGAGCAGCGGCGGGAAGTTGCGGTAGTAGGGCACGGGCACCAGCGTGTCGTGGTCGCGGTAGAGTCCGAGGTGCCCCACCTTCGCCGTCGGCAGCAGCTTGAGGAAGGAGGGCAGCAGGCCCAGGCCGGCCCGCAGGACCGGCACCAGAACGGGATCCAGCGGCTTGAGACGCTGCGTGCTGGTACGTTCCAGAGGTGTCTCCACCACGACCGAATCGGTCGGCAGCCAGCGCGTCGCTTCGACCGCGAGCAGCAGTCCCACTTCTTCCGTGAGCGAGCGGAACAGGCTCCCCGGCGTCTTCCGATCGCGGATCAGCGAGAGCTTGTGGTGCACGAGTGGATGTTCGAGCAGATGGACCGTCATGGCGTGACTCCGCAGCGGATTCATCAAGTGTCGCGCAGTGTCGTGCAAGAATGAGCGGAAAAGAATGCGGTCGTCGCGGACCGGTAGCGTCAAAAAAAATGAAGATTTTTTGTTTTTTGGTGTTGACCTCATGCAGATCGCTGGTTTCATGTTGAATCAGAGGAAAAATGGCCGATCATCTTCCCCATAGGGCCAGCAGTGAGGTATCTGAGATTTGGAGCGTGGGAAATGCTAAAGAAAGTCGCCATATTCAAGGCCCTCGATGTTGAAATCAAGAAGCAGAGGGGCCCCGTGGCGGTGAAGGACGGTTACAAGGGGCACCACTCTCTGAAAGAAGAACTCAGCCAGCCTGGAATCACCATCTTGGGTGAAGTTGCCGGGGGGGATCCGGGCCGCGGGCAGGTCCGGGAGACCTACAAGGCCTCCACCCATGCCAAGAGCCTGGCCGAAAACGGAGCCCGCGCCCTCTCGGTGGCCACCGACAAGTTCCTCTACTTCGGCGACGACAAGCACCTCTCCGAGGTGCGCGCCCAGGTGAAGCTGCCCCTGATCCGTCGCGAGTTCATCTTCGAGGAGTACCAGGTCGAGGAAAGCAAGATCCTCGGCGCGGATGCCATCTTCCTCATGCCGGCGCTGCTGGCCCAGGATCGTCTGCAGACCCTCCTGAAGTTCGCCACCAGCAAGGGGCTGGACGTCGTGGTGGAGGTCACTTCCGAGGCCGAGCTGCAGCGCGCCCTCGAGGCCGGAGCCGACATCATCTGCGCCGTGGGTCGCAACCTGGATACCTGGGAGTCCTCCTGGGAGCAGGCCGTCGCCCTGGTCAAGAAAGTCCCCAAGAGCTGCCTGAAAATGGTTGAGGGCGGCATCCAGCGTCTGGAGCAGATCAAGCAGGCGGAGGCCCTCGGCATCCATGGTCTGGTGATCGGCGATGCCCTCCTCGATGACTACTATCCCGGCAAGCGCCTGGCCCAGATCCTGGCCGGCGTGGAGCCCCCGAAGAAAGCCGTGAAGCCCAAGGGCAAGACCGGCTCTGCCGCTGACGCGGCGCAAGCCCCCACGGCCGTTCCGGCGGCCAAGGAACGCATATCCACCCCGCGGAAAGAATCGGCCCAACTTGGCACGAAAGATGCTAAAGGCAAGCCATCTTCCCGCACGACCCCTTCCAACCCCGCCCAAAAGGGCGTAAAGGAGCCACCCATGGCCGAAACCCCCACCCCCGCGGTCGTCGCCGCTGAAGCCCCCGCCGCCAAGAAGCCGGCGAAGAAGGCCGCCCCCAAGAAGGCCGCCGCCAAGAAGCCCGCCGTGAAGAAGGCCGCGCCGAAGAAGGCCGCCGCCAAGAAGCCCGCCGTGAAGAAGGCCGCGCCGAAGAAGGCCGCCGCCAAGAAGCCGGCTGTCAAGAAGGCCGTGAAGAAGGCCGCGCCCAAGAAGGCCGCCGCGAAGAAGGCCGCCCCCAAGAAGGCCGCCGTGAAGAAGGCCGCGCCGAAGAAGGCCGCCGTGAAGAAGGCCGCCCCCAAGAAGGCCGCCCCCAAGAAGGCCGCCCCCAAGAAGGCCGCCGTGAAGAAGGCCGCGCCGAAGAAGGCCGCCGTGAAGAAGGCCGCCCCCAAGAAGGCCGCCGCCAAGAAGGCCGCCCCCAAGAAGGCCGCCGTGAAGAAGGCCGCGCCGAAGAAGGCCGCCGTGAAGAAGGCCGCCCCCAAGAAGGCTGCCGCCAAGAAGCCCGCAGTGAAGAAGGCCGCCCCCAAGA